>Ga0308408_1000004_pt1 | contig 247947 bp, 225 predicted proteins | sample HotsprSampleMSe3_FD_203466 | JGI IMG/M metagenome (GOLD analysis project Ga0308408, IMG submission 203466) | Hot spring phototrophic mat microbial communities from Mushroom Spring, Yellowstone National Park, Wyoming, United States - 20060912_MSe3 ... | reverse complement strand
AGGGAAATGGGCCCCGCGGCGCGCCGCGGGCCCTTTCTGTCTTTCTGACAGGCAAGAGCGCCGCGCGAGCGCAACTTTGAAGGGAGGCCTCCCGCCGAACAGCGGGAGGCGGATTTCAGCCTCCGGCGCGCAGCTCCCGGAGAAGCTCCAGAATCGCGGGAAGGGCGGAAGCGGAGCCGGCACGGACGAGGACGTCCGCCTGATCCGAAAGGCAGGTCTCGTTCGGGTTCACCTCGATGACCTTCCCTCCACGGGACCGGACGCTCTCCGTGAACCCGTATCCGCCGCTGACCAGCCCGCTCGTCCCGACGGTTATCAGCGCTTCGGCAGCGGAGGTAAAGGAGATCGCCCGCTCGATCGCGGCGGCCGGCAGCATCTCCCCGAACCACACGACGCCGGGCCGCGTCAGCGACCCGCAGACAGGGCATCGAGGGATGTCGGCTGGAGTGTTGAGGGAAGCGGGGCTCACCGGCCGGTCGAGCACGGACCTCCACTCGCAGCGCCAGCACCAGACATCCATCAGGTCGCCGTGGATCTTCACCATCTTCCTCGAACCGGCGCGCTCGCTGAGATTGTCCACGTTCTGCGTGATGAGGAGGAAATCCTCGAACATCTCCTCCATCGCGGCGAGCGCCCGGTGCCCGGCGTTCGGGCGGACACGGGTCTGATCCACCTGTCTCTGAGCATAGAAGCGCCAGACCAGAAGCGGATCCCGCGCAAACCCTTCGGGTGTCGCCACGTCCTCGACCCGATGCCCCTCCCAGAGCCCTCCGGAATCCCGGAATGTGGGAAGTCCGCTCTCGGCGCTCAGACCCGCCCCCGCAAACACCGCGACGGAGCGCGAGGCGTTCAGAATCTCCGCCGCCCGCTCCACGGCGCGCTCCTCTCTTGCGTCTGCGGACAACCAGACCCCTCCTGCCGCCCGAAGATCACCGGCCAGGGCGGACGGGAACCCGCAGTCTCTGACCGAAGGCTCCGCGTCCCTCGCAGACCATCCGGAGCTCTACAACGGTCCCGGCATCGACGGCGCCCAGATTCACCTCCGCAAACAGGCAGCGTCCCAGCGACGGGATATCGTCTCTCAGCGCCACGCGGCGCTCCCCGCCGCTCCAGCGAACCAGCAGTGCCACACTGCCGCGGCCGCTCCCGGCAAGCCAGCGGGCCTCGCCCGTGTTCAGCGCCTCCACACGGATCCGAACCTCCTGGCCCCGGCCGGTCTGCAGGTCGCTGCCGTCCCAGTCACGCCACTCTCCCCCTCCCAGCGCGAACTGCAGCGCCCCGAACTCCGCGTTCATGAACCGCGGCGGCGCCCCGCCGGCCCATGTTCCACCCCCGATGCCGTCATCGGGGCAGCTGGCGCTGTCCGTCCCGGTGCCGGCCGTGCGGGGGACCAGCCGCCGGCCGCGCTTCAACGCGGCCAGATACTCTTCTCTGGCCTCCTGCCACACCCCGGCATACCCCGTGACGTGCCGCTCCCGGTCAATGAGGATCGTCCCCGATGCCGGCTCGACATCGAGCGACGCAGAGGCCTTCGGAAACCAGTCTCTCAACACCAGGGCTGCGGGGCGGGGGGTGACGTCCTGGCGGACGATGCCGTAATCGCTCTTCTCTTCCACACGATAGCCGGCGGGATACCACCACGCGGCCGCGCCGGCAGCATGCGACCGGACGAACAGCCGGAAGCTGTTCTCGTAAAGGTCCTTCTGGCGCTGCAACGCGGCCTCGCTCTCGGATTCGGGCCACACGCTCAGGCCGTACTCGGCCCAGAAGACCGGCTTTCCGCCGGACACGAACCGGGCATACTCCGTGGTGAAGCCAGAGGCCAGAAAACTGTCCGTCTCGCCGGCCAGCCCGTATACTTCCGGCGAGATGAAATCCAGATGCGCGGCGCCGCTCGCGAGGTCGAAGGGGAACGCCGCAACCTGCCACATCTGACCTGTCCCGCCGTAGCCCGTGCGGGCTCCGAAGAGGTGGTTCGGGTCAAGGCTCCTCAGGAAGCGCGTCACCCGGCCGTATCCCCGGCTGATGATATCGTCCGCGAAACGCCGGTACGCGGCCACCATCGGCCGCCACGGCCCATCCGTGGTCAGCTGCTCGTCCGAGGGCCCCACCGGAGCGCCGTCCGCGCCGCGCCGCGCGGGATGGCCCCAGAGGCGCTCGGCGCGCTCCACGGAGCCATACTGTTCTTCCAGCCACTCCCGCCAGGCCCCGTCCCAGGCGGCGCGCGCCGGTTCGCGGCCCAGAATCGGCTCCCAGGCGAGATCATAGGCGAACACCCGGTCGCTCCCGGGCAGCCCCGCCTCCAGCACCAGACGGCGCAACAGATCCAGATCCGGCCTCAGAGGATGCGCCCCGGCCACGAACACGTTGACGAACATCCTGTGCGCCCGGCAGCGCTCCAGAAAGTCCACCAGCTGCGGAGCTTTCCGGGGGTCCATATACTGCACGCTCACGACATTGACCCGGAGGGCCTCGAGCTCCACGAGATCCCGCTCCACCACCTCCGGATCGTAGCTCCAGGGCTGGAGCCATTCCAGATGGCGGCGACGCGGCTCCAGACCGATGGCCGATCGCGGCCAGTAGTTGACCCCGTTGGCGAAGAACGGCCGCCCGCCATGGACGAACTTGCCATCCTGCGCCCGGACGAACTCCGGCGCCTGCTGCACGGCCCGGACGGTGAGCGGCTGTGAAATCTCGTCTATGACCTTCCCGTCCGCCTCGAGCCGCGTGACCAGACGCGCAGGCCCCGGCACAGCGCCAAGCTCCGCGCTCAGGCCCTCCCAGACGGCCGCCGCCCCGGCTGAAAGCTCCTTCCCTTCGCCCCTTCCCAGAAGCCGCTCCCTGCCCTCCTGAATCAGGCTGAACGACACCGAGATGCGGACCGGGGCCGAAGAAGGATTGATGACAGACGCCCCCAGCCGCAGCAACTCTCCCGGGTTGGCGGCGAAGAGCGAGGCCCCACCACTCCGCAGGAGCGGAGCCTCCGAGAGCCGGACAGCCATCCGCGCGGCCAGGGCCGCGACCTGCGCCGCCGTCTCTCCCTGAAGAGTGGATGGATCCAGTCCGACACACGCGAGCGCGGACCCGGCGAACTCGTCTTCGAAGTTCAGCAACAGCCAGGCCGCCGTCCCGCGCCACTCCCCGTGGTGGTCGAACGCGTCCACGAGCGGAATGAACCGCACAGGAGGCTGCCCTCCCGGCACGAAACCGAGCCCCCGGGGCCTCCACACGGGCATGGCTCCCTGGAAGGCGCCCTGAAGCGCGAAGGAACCCTCTGCGACCCGCTGATCCCCCCGCGCCGCCAGGCGGTGAACTTCACGCATCGGATAGGTCTTGTACGTGGGAGAAAACGTCTCCACCGCGGGAATCTCGACGGCCGCCGCTTCTTCGGGATCACGGGAGACACCGATATCCCGCACCCACCAGATGTGCCGCCCGCGGGGGAGGCGCCCGAAGTTCTCCGCCAGACCGATGTGCAGCGACGCCGCATTGGCCGGGTTGAACCGGTCTCCCGGCCCGCCCCTTCCCGCCGGCGAGCCGTCGCTCCAGAACTGGAAGTCCGCCGGCGCCAGGACGTAGCGTCTCCATCTCTCCTGCAGGGACACCTCGGCCATCCAGCGCGAGCCGTCCTTCTCGCGCCACTCCAGCCAGAGGCGCGGCGTATTGGAGTCGCCCCTGGCCTCGAAGACCGTGAGGCTGTGCCCGCCGGAGAACGGGTCCTGGAGCGGCGGCGCGGCGTAGGTGTTCCACCCGTCAATATCCGCCACGAATCCGGCCAGCGCGCCCTCGAAGACGCTCAGGCGCTCCTCGAACTCGGGATGATTGGTGGAGCGGGTCCACTTCTTTTCGTCCCCGGGCTGGAAGCGGAACAACAGGCGGTCCGGCGGTCTCTCGCGGACGCGCTGCCGGGCCTCCTGGACCGTCATCCACCGCCCCTCGTACTCCACGAGGAGCTCCGAGAGGGCCGGGGCGCCCACGGCCAGCAACCGCCCTCCCGAGCGCAGATAGGCCCTCAGCGCTTCCACGGCGCGGGCAGGAATTCTGCGGGCATCGGGCAGAGCCACCAGATCGGGAGCGGAAGCCAGTGCCCGGTCCAGCTCCGCGTTGCCGGACACCTGGACCTGAAGGCCCGCCTGCTCCAGACACTGTTTGAGCGTCCTCGAGAAATCCGACCCGGACTGCTCGTGGAACACCACCCGGGCGCCGGTCGCGCACGAGCACATCGCCATCATCAACAGGAAAACGAAGATAACACGCACGGCCAGACCGCCGTCCAGCATGATCGCAGCGCCTCCTCCCCCGGGGCCTGTCGGTCGTCTTCCGGGCCTGAGGGCATTCTAGAGGAGCCCCGGCGGGCTGTCAACGCGGCCGCTCCGGGCGCTGCAAACAGGGAGCCCCGGGCGGAGTTGTCCGCCCGGGGCCGGCAAGGAAGGCATCCCGGCACCCGCCTAGAGTCGCCATCCCTTCCTGTAGGGCATGTTCACGTAATACTCCGCCTTCGGGCAGTTGATAGCACGGCAGCGGGCGCTGTCCCAGTAGATGGGCTCTCCGACCAGCACCGCCAGGTTCCCGAGCAGCATTGTCTCCGTGAGGGCCGCCGCGTAATCGAAGTTGGACATCGCCGGCTCGCCGCCCTTGCACGCGCGGATCCACTCGGCGTGATGCCCCGGGGATCGAGGCAGCGAGGGTTCGGGCTTCCTGAAGTCTGCGAAACGCTCCGCCGGCAGCAGCTCGTACTGTCCGCCGTAGTCGTCCGGCGAGAACATCAGACCCTTCTCGCCCACCAGCACAACCCCGCTTCCCGGCAGCTCCCTGCCGAACAGAAGCTCCGGCGACGGTTTCAGCCCGCCGTCGTACCAGTACATCCGCAAAGGACGCAGGCTTCCGCGAGCTCCGAAACTGTAGCGCACAATGGAGCGTTTGGGATACGTCTCCTCCGTCCCCTCGAACGTCTCCGCCTCCACCGCGATTGGATCCCGAAGGTCCAGCGCCATGAACGGCATGTTCACCGTATGGCAGCCCATGTCTCCGATGGCGCCGGTCCCGAAGTCCTTCCATCCCCGCCAGTTGAACGGATGGTAGGCGGGATGGTAAGGCCGGTAGGGCATCGGGCCCAGCCAGAGATCCCAGTGAAGCCCTTCGGGAACCGGAGGAGTGTCTGCCGGGCGCTGGATGCCCTGAGGCCATACCGGCCTGTTGGACCATACGTGGATCTCGTAGACCTGGCCGATCGCGCCCGCCCTCACCACTTCCACCGATTCGCGCATCCCGCTCGATGCCGTCCCCTGATTTCCCATCTGGGTGGCCACGCCCGCCTTCCGCGCCAGGTCCCGCAGAACGCGCGCCTCGTGGATGGTGTGGGTCAGCGGCTTCTCGCAGTAGACGTGCTTGCCCATCCTCAGCGCCATCGCGGCCGCAACGGCGTGAGTATGGTCCGGAGTGCTGACGACCACCGCGTCGATCTGGCGGCCCATGCGGTCCAGCATGACCCGGAAATCCGTGAAGAACCGGGCATCCGGGAATTTCTCACGCTTCCCCTTCGCCTGATTCTCGTCCACGTCGCAGAGGGCCACGATGTTCTCGCTCGCGACCCCGTCGATGTTTCCGCCGCCGCGTCCCCCGCAGCCGATGCAGGCGACGTTCAGCTTACCGTTCGCCTCGTAGCCGAACGCCAGACGGCTGTCTCTGAGGAACAGGAACCCCGCTCCGCCGGCCGCAGCCCCCTTCAGCAGGGAGCGCCGGCTGATTCTTCTGGACATGATGGAAACCTCCGTCCGGGCGCCCGGGCGCCCGGTGATGTGTCAGCCCACCGGAGGGTTCACCGCCGCCTCGCGCATCTCCTTGCCGGGGCGCCGGCAATCGTCGGGAGGGACGGAGAACCGCTCAGTAGCGGCACTCCCGGATCGCCTCCTCCGCCACGCCATCCCGGTCCATCCAGAAGTTGAAGGGCAGCCTGTCCGGCAACTGCCCGGAAAGCACCTTCTGCACGCGTTCTCTCGACGTCAAGGCGTTCTCCCCGCGCGATTTACGGCTCCTGCCGGCGCGCAGTCAGGCGGTTAGCCCCGCGCAGGCTGCTCCCCTTCTTTCGGTCAGGCAGGAACGCGCGGAGCGGTGTCTAAGGGGCCAGGCGTGGAAGCTGCCGCGCCTCGTGCGCCGGGGCTCTGCCGCCCCGCGGACGGGCCCGGGTCACGGAGAGGAAAGGGCTACATTAGAACGGGTGGGTCAGCGGGAGGAGCGTATGTTGTTCAGAACGATCGGCACTCTTATCCTGGTTGCGGCGGTCTGCTCCGGCGCCGCCGCCCGGGGGCTGTCGGTCAGGGACTTCGGAGCGGTGGGGGACGGCAAGACGGACGACACCGCCGCCTTCCAGAAGGCCCTGGACGAAGCCGGCAAGGAGCTGGGGACGCGGGTGACCATCCCTGCCGGGAACTTCCTGATCGGAGGGAGCCTGCGGATACCGGCGGGAGTGACTCTGGAAGGTGTCTGGCAGGTGCCGACCGCCTTCACGGCGAACGCGGGAACCACCCTGCTCGTCACGGGCGGGGCCGGGGACGAGAACGGCACTCCTTTCATCTCGATGGCCACCAACAGCGTGCTGAAGGGCGTCACCATCTTCTACCCCGATCAGACGCGCGAGAAGGCCCCGCCCACCCCCTACCCCTGGACCATCCGGGCGGGCCCCGGGGACAACATCAGCGTGCTGGACGTGCTCGCGGTGAACCCTTACAGGCTTCTGGACCTGACGGGAGCCGGAAGGCACTACGTGCGGGGACTGTACGGCCAGCCGCTCCGGCTGGGGATCCGTGTGGATGAATGCTACGACGTCGGGCGCATCGAAAACTGCCACCTGTGGCCGTTCTTCACCGGATGGCTCGACCAGTACAAAGAGCTGAACAACTGGATGCTTCAGCACGCAGTGGCCTTCGAGTTCGCCCGCACGGACTGGCAGTATGTGCACAACACGTTCTGCTTCGGCTACGCCGTGGGCTACCGCTTCACCCGGTCCGCTGCCGGGCCGTGCAACGGCAACTTCGTGGGGCTGGGAGCAGACTGCTGCCGCCGCCCCATTCTGGTGGAGGCGGTCCAGGGCGGAGGAGGACTGTTGATCACCAACGCGGAGCTGGTGGGAGCCTGGGGAACCACGGATTCCGTGGGGATCGAGATCCTGCCCGGCGTGGCCGGCAAGATCAGTCTGATGAACAGCGCCTTCTGGGGGCCCCTGGACCGTTGTGTCTGGGTGCGCTCCGATGACGCCTGGTTCTCCGCCACCGGCGTGGACTTCGGGAATTTCGATGTTGGCGCAGTCTCCAGCCCGGCGGTCCAGGCGGACGGGGGACGGATCATCCTGACTGGCAACACGTTCGCGGAGGGCAGTGTGCACGTGCTTGTCGGGGAGAAGGTCCGCTCCGCCATCCTCACCGCCAACCAGGCTGAGGAAGGATTGTCCGTGGACAACCGGGCCGGCAGCCGGACCCAGATGCTGGCCAACGAGCAGGCGGAGGTCGATCCCGCCGTCGCGCTCTCCGGAGAGGGACGGGCGCACTACCGGGTGCAGGTTGGCGCCGTGAATGACCGGCGCTTCGTCCGCAGGTTCCACGGCCGCGAAGAAGTCCCTCACTGGTCCGGAGGGGGCACCATGCGATGGTCGAAGGATGACTCCGACCTTGTGCTGCCCGTCGTTCCCGGCAAGCCCTTCACGGTGATGCTGAGGATGATGGTGCCGGAGCACGCGCTGGACCCGGAGGCCGGCATTTATCTGGGAGGCAGGAAGCTGGCCGCCATCTCCCAGGCCGGAGAGCAGACCCTCGAGGTGCAGGCCCCCGCACAGCAGGGCGACAGCGTCACGCTGACGCTGCGGTGCAGGGGATGGGTTCCCGCAGAGAAGATGCCGGGATCAGGGGACAGGCGCAAACTGGGAATCGCGCTCTATTCCATCACCGTGAAGTCGGAGGGGGCGGCCGGCGAGCCGGTCAGCGCCAACCGGTGACCGGCCGGCATCCGGCATGGGTTCGACAGAAGCCGGAGGGAACCTCCGGCAGGCGCAGGCACCTCCGGACCGTTCCGAGCGAGCGGACGGACGCGCGAGTGAGTCCGGAACGGCCGGAGCAGGGGACGGCCGGCGGCCCTCTTTAGAGGTCGAAGGGCATCCGGAAGTCCAGGCGGGCCTCCGCGGTGGTCCTGTCCGGGATGGACGGGTTGGAGTTGTCCCACTTCGTCGCCTCGCCGGTAAACGTCAGGAACCGGTCGTGGCTGATCTGCTGGTCCAGCCGCAGCCGGATGGAGTGGCCCTTCACCTCCCCCGTGGGAGTCCGGGCCTCGTCCCGCCCGTAGTAGACGTCCACCACCATCCCCTTCTGCGCCTGCCGCTGCAGGCCGATGCTGTTCTTCAGGGTGGACGTCTTCGCCTTGTCGTTGTCATCCAGCCGGTGGTCCAGCACCAGGTTCAGGCTGCCCGCCAGCCGGGTGGTGAGTTTGAACGACTGCGACGTGACCAGCTCGATGACGCCGTTCGGCAGCTCCTTGTTCTGGTTCAGGGCGTAGGCCAGCTGCGAGGCCGGCCCGAGCCGGATATCGAAAGCGATGTTGCGAACCAGCTTCACCGAGCCCCATCCGAGATCTTTGTCCTTGACGTACAGGTCCAGATGCCAGGCCTTCTCCTTGTCAGGGTCGCTCTTGAACCTGTAGCCGCGTCCCAGGTGCCTCTTGCCGTTCGCCAGCATCTGATGAGAGTACTCCACCCCCAGCACGTTCTTCCCCCAGAGCGCATCGATGTTCAGCCCCCGCACGAACGTGACCACGTTGCCGTTCAGGCGGGTGGAGCCGTACTCAGCGGTCAGGTTGATCTTCGAGAGCGGTCCCAGCGTTTCCGCCGCCTGGCCTCCCAGAGCCAGCCGGTAGCCGAAACCATCTCCGGCGTAGTTGGTGCTCCGGGTGAAGGACTCCATCGTGACGTTCAGCGAGCGGGCCGCAGCCCAGTCCACGGCCAGCCTGTTGACCTCCTCGGACGGGTCACGGCCGCGATCCACAGTCGAGCGCGCCCCTTTCACCGTCAGCCGCTCGCCGGCGCGCGTCTGCACGTTCCAGGAGGTGACATACTCGAAGGATCCCGTCATGGAGTCGGTGCGGCGCTCGCTCCAGCTCAGCCAGGTCGGGCGGGAGCGATCGGTCTCCGCCTGATACGCCCGGACCACCGAACCCGCCAGAGAGCCCCCCGCCGCACGCGTCAGATTCGAGTCGCGGGAGACGCTGACGAACCAGTTGTTCCGGAAGCGCTGCTCAATCGCAAAGATGTCCCTCATCGCCCCGGATACGATCTCCCCCTGCGACCCGTTCAGGGAAAGGCTGTGCTGCAGGCTCACCCTGGAACGGTCAGAGGGCGCATACATCAGGTTCAAAACCTCTGAGCGCCGGAACAGATCCTCCGCGTCGTTGTCTCCACGGCGGTAGGCCGTATCCAGCTTGAGCGCGGGGGAGAGCTGGCCGCCGAGCGCCACATCGTAGATGCGGAAGCCCCGCTCGCTGGCCATCTGCTGCTTTCGAGGATCCGCCAGATCGCCGATGCGCACGAACGTTGGGTCGATGTCCTGGTATCCCGCCTTGAAGTTCAGATACTTGCCCGCAAGGCCCAGGCCCATCCTGCGGACATCGCCCACTTCCGAACGGAGCACGGACCAGTCGCTGTTCAACGACAGGCGGCCCGCCACCCGGGCGTTCAGGCCGCCCTCGACCCTGTGCGTCCCGTATTCGTTCCCGAACCTCGCCTGCTCCGAGGGAGCCAGAGCCCCCAGCCGGGCGAAGCTGCTGGAGATGGTCTGGCTGGCCACCCAGCCCTGCCAGTCCGCCCCCGCCAGAGAGAATGTCTGGCGCGCGATGTCGCCGCGCCCGTCCGTGAGGTTCACGAACGACAGAGTGCCGGTCAGCTTCGGGTTGAGCTTCACGTAGGTGTTCAAGAGGTGCCGCGAGATGCCGGCCTCCTGCAGAACGGCCTTGCGGTCCGCATCGGTCACCTGGCCCACCGTGGCATTCGGGTCGAACTGCAGCTTCGCCACCAGCGCGAGCTGGGAAAGCTCGTCCTGGCTCAGGCTGGCCAGACGCCTGAATGCGGGGTCCACGGAGCGGAAGGCCGCCAGAAAACCGATCCTAGGCTCGTTGTAGACAAGCTGGATGGAATCCAGCGCGCCGGAGCTGTCGTAAAGGCGGACCCAGCTCAGGCGGTTCCAGGGACTGCCTTCCGGCATCAGGGAGTTCGGCCGCAGCTCCAGCGCGGCGGACAGCCGCCGGACGCCCTTCTCGCGCTCCAGCTGATCCACCACCTCTTTCGGCAGAGCCCCCTGCTCCCGCAGGGTGGCGAAGCCCGTGAAGTTGGAGCCCACATCCTGGTAACCGAAGCTCAGCCGGGCATCACCCAGCTCCACCCGGGCCTTCTGGGAGACGATCTGATCGCTCTCCAGCGAGCGCGGCGCTTTGCCGGAATCCTTATCGAACAGCCCCTTCGCACCCGGGCGGCGCGGGTCGGACATATAGAGCATACTCTCCAGTCCCACATTGCCCAGGTCGAAGTCCATCTTCATCCCGAACGTCAGGACGTCGAACGGCAGGCCGCCCTTCGCATCGGCCCCGCGGTAGGCATGCAGGAAGCTGGCGTTGGAAGAACCGCCGAAGAACGCAGGCAAGAGAGGCAGTCCCACCAGGCTGCGCGCGACCGACTTCCCTTCGTTGTAGCGGTAGCTGGCCCGGATGGTCTGCAGGGAGGAGACCGGCTCGGCGAAGCTCAGCGCGCCGCTGACCGGGTCCACGAAGTAGTCCCTGTTCCGCACCAGGCGGCGTCCGTCCACCGACACGGAGAGCGTGTCCAGCACGATATTCCCGTGCGTCAGGATGTAGCCCGCGGGAGAACCGTTCCCGCGCAGCAGATCGAAGCCGTTGCCCAGATTCGCTCCGGGCTTTCCGGCCTCGTCCGCTTCGTCTGGCTGATCGACACCCGGGATGCCCCCCACTCCCAGGCGTCCAACGTTGCCCCAGAGCAGACGCGGCGAATCATCCGCGGCCAGGGAGGTCCCTCCAGCGAGGAACGCCCCTGCCGCAGCCAGCAGCACACCGGCGATGATTCTGACTCCTACCCTCGACATCTGCTCAAGATTGTGCCCGTTTGCCCGAAGATCCGAACCGCTACAATTGCGGTTTTGGCTCCGGACTCAAAAATCCGTGGCGATCAGCTTTAGAGCCCGGCCGGACGGGCGCGCCGGATCCAGCGTAGCGGTGGCAGCCGCCTTCATCCGCCGCTTTTCCAGAATCTCTTTCATCCCCGTGTTCAGGGGGTCTTCGGCGATATGGCGCTCCAGCACCTCATGCGGTGACGCAATGGCGACCGCAACGGGCCGCACCTCCACCGGCTCGGCCGCCCCCGGGCTGTCCCCGTCCTCCGTCCCCGCAGGCGCCCCGGCATCCGCCGGGAACAGCACGATAGTCTCCTCCACAGCCGGAGTCTGAGGAGCGGAAGGCCGGGCAGCCGGCGCCGTCGGGGACGGGCTGAGCGCAACCGCGCGAGAATGCTCCCGCGCGGCGGACCGGGCCAGGCGGGACCGGCGCGCCGGACGCGCCGGCCCGGCCGGAGCGCTTTCCGCGATCCCGGCGTCAGCGGACTCAGCGGCAGACTCCGGCAGGACCTGCGTCGCAACGGCCGGAGGCGCCGGGGGCGCAACCGGCACCCGGACCGTGGAAGGACCCGGACCGGACGGCTCCCTCAGGGACAGGGCGGCAAAGGCCAGGGCGCAGGCTGCGGCCCCGGCGGCAACATAGCGGAAGGACGGCGCGAAAGCGCGGCGGATGACGGAGAGCACACCCACCCGGGCGTACGTCCGTGAGGCGATGCGCTCCCTCAGACCGGCCGGCGCAGGCTCCTCTGCCCCAGCAGCCGCGGCGGCCACCCGGGAAAGCTGCTCCAGCTCGTCGGCGCACCAGCGGCAATCTCGCAGGTGGGCGCTCAGTCCAGCGGAAAGGGCGCCGCCCTCATCCGGAGCCAGCGCAAGGTCCGCCTCGAAACGTTCGCACTCCATCCGGTTGCGCACGTGCTCCATCACACAGGCGCGGAGGTCCGCCGGAGGCTCCTCCGAAGCCGCCCCGCACGCGCCGCACATGCGGCGGGTGAGCTCCAGAAGCTCCCGGCAGGACCCGCAGGAGTCCAGATGCCGCTCCACCAGCTCCGCCGACTCTCGGTCCAGCATCCCGTCGGCGTAGCAGGAGATCAACTCTTCCATCAGTTCGCACTTCATCGTCCCGGCCGCCTTCCCGCACCCCGGGGCACCCTCAACGCGCCCGTCTCGCCCCGCGGCGGTCCTTTTTTCATCAATAAAGACACCGCTGAACGGGGAAAGTAACAGCTTTTTCCGCGGGACGGCGCAAAAAGCCCCCTCCGGGCCGCACGCCCGGAGGGGACGAGGCAGGAGATGAAACGACACAGTCAGCGCCGCTCAGCGCTTCTGAAGCGCGTCCCAGACGCCCTCCCTCTGGAAGATGGCACGGATGACATCTGGAGACGCCGTATCCCGGACCAGGATCTTTCCGTCCGGAGAGCGGAACCACAGGAACCCGCCCGCATTGCCCAGAGCGTCCAGCGCCTCGGCGAACGGCACCTGCGTCTGCTCGATGCTAATGGAGCGCAAAGAGCCGGCCGGAAGCCTCTTCGGCGGCTTCAGGAAGCGCTCCGCATCCCTCTGAATCTCACGGAGCCTGTTGGCCTGCTCGACCGGAGGAGCCTGCTGGGCCTGCTGCAGCTCCTGGGCGTACCGGCGCGCCTGCTCCTGAAGCTCGGCGGAAGGATCCATGTCCAGCTTGAGTTCGGCCTTCCTGCCAAACGCCTCCAGCAGCTGCAGGAGCGCCTCCAGCGGATCCGCGTCACGCAGTTTCCAGCTCACCCGGTCTCCCGAACGGACGATGGAGATGCTGGACGCCCTGCGATCGCTGCGCGAGAAGAAGTAGCGGTTGTCGCGCACCTCAAACTTCAGCCCGGCAGCCCGGCAGAACGCATCCAGCGCAGCCTCGAACGGCACATTCTCCAGAGAAAGCGTGACGCGGGTGTCCTCCGGCACGTTCGGCGACACCTCGTACGCGCTGCCCTGGGGCGCTCCCGAAGACCAGAGCACCTTGATGGCCAGCCGCACCGGCACATCCGTGACGGAGCAGCTCACCAGGCCGCCCTGCGCCAGCGCCGGCTCAAATGACGCCGGGGAGCACCAGAGGCCAAGCGCGGCTGTCGCCGCCATCAATAAAGCTGTCGCTCTTCTCGTCATTGCCATCCGCAGCTTTCGCGGCCGCCGGGAGGTGCATCACGACCCTTGCGCTTCGCACCGTCCCGTCCGGCGCATATGTGGAGTTTACGGAGACTTCAGCGATATCCTCGCCCGAGACCGGGTCCGTAAAATGCGCGCAGTAGTTGGCCGGCGGCCGGTAGGCCACCACCACGATCTTCGGCCCGGCCGGAGCCCCCTCCGTCTCCACGGCAACAGCGACGGCCGGCGATGCCGGAGCGGCCTGCGCGGCCTCCGGCGCCCTCGCCGTCCGGGCCGCCGGAACCGGGCGCGGCCTCACGCGAACCGGGACATCCCGGGCCGCGGAAGAACGCCCGAGCGCCGGACTGACCACCGGAGAGGCCGCCTTTGCCGGCAGCTCAGCCAGCTCCCTGCCCCGATCCACCGCAGGCTGCGCGGGCAGAGCGGGCGGAGCAGCCGGCGCGACGGCCGGCGGAGGCTGGACGGCCACGTCCACCGCAGTCCGTGGAACATCCCGCAGGAAGATGAACGCCGCGGCAAGCCCCGCCGCCGCAAGAGCGGGAGCGGGCACCCACCTCCACCACAGCCTTTTCCGCCGTTCCTCCTCCTGACGGATCCGCGCCCTGACCGCGGCGAGGACAGGGCGGCCCTGCGCCGGCCGCGCCAGCACGCACAGCGCCTCGTGGGCCCTGCGGAAGCCCTCGAACTCCCGCGCGCAGGCGGCGCACTCCCCGAGATGCCGCGCCAGCTCTTCCCGGCCGGCCGGCGTCAGCCCGCCGTCAATATAGTCCGAAAACTTTTCGATGTAACGCCCGCACCGGTCCATCGTACTTGATTGTTCCCTATCCCTCCCCGGACCAGCGATTCTGGAACGCCCTGCGGGCGCGATGCAGCATCATCTTGACGCGCCCCGGGGTGCTTCCCATCGCTTCCGCGATCTCTTCGTAGGACAACCCGCCGTAGTAGCGCAGCACGAGCGCGGACCGGTAGTGCGCCGGAAGCTCGTCAAGAGTGGCGCGCACCATCCCCGAAAGGGCCCGCTCGTCCGCGCCGTCGCCCACGGAGGGCTCATTGACGATCTCCTCCAGGCTGGACGAGCGCTTCCGGCGCCGGGAGATGTCCAGACACTCGCGGACCGCGATGCGGTACAGCCAGGTGGAGACCTTGGAATCCCCCCGGAACTTCCTGAGGGCGCGGTAGGCCGCAAGGAACGTTTCCTGCACGGCGTCGTCAGCGTCGTCCGTGCTGTTCAGGATTCCCAGGCAGATATTGTAGACGAACTCCTCGTGCCGCCCGACCAGAACGTCGAACGCGGATTCGTCGCCGCGCTGAAAGCGCTCGACAAGGAGCCGGTCATCATCGCCCGCCGGCCTCTCCCTCACCTTCGCCAGAACCGTCGCGTGAGCCATAGCAGTTGACGCGGGCCCCTCCAGGCAGCCCGCCCTCCGTCAACTCCTATGACTAGCTGCCGGCGGGGAAAGTTTTGCGCCGGGCTCATCGTTCACCACCCCTTGCGGATCACTCGCCGGGCACAAGAATCCGGGCGCAGGAATCGCAGCTGACCACCGCCTCTCCCTTCTCGATGGCAGCGAGGAGCTGGCTGGAGATGCGCACCTTGCAGGCCCCGCAGCAACCGCCCTGGACCGGAGCCACTGCCACCCCTCCGAGCTTCGGCCGAAGAGTCTCGTAACGGCGGAACAGGTCCCCGGAAGCCGCCTTCAAGCGCTCCTCCTGCTCCTCTCTCGAAGCCTGCGCCCGCTTCAGCTCATCCTCGAGCCCGGCGCGGCGCGCGCCGGTGGCCGCGACCGTGTCGTCGTACTCTTTCTGCTTGCGCTGGAACAGGATGCGGGCCCGGGCAACGGTCTCTTTCGCCTTTTCCTGCTCGTCCAGCAGCTCGAGCTCGCGTGTCTCCAGGCGGTCCTGATTGCGCTTGAGCATGTCCACCTCCTGGGAGAGGGACTCGAGCTCCTTGGGGTTGGTCACCTTGCCGGAATACATCCGGCCTTCGATCTCGCGGATCCTGGCTTCCGTGCTCTTGATGGCGAGCTCCGTGTCGGCGAGCTCGGACTCGATGCGGCGCAGCTCGGCGGTCGAGGAATCCAGCTTCGCCCTGGCGGCATCCCGGACCCGTCCCGCCTGAGCGCCCGTATCCAGGGCGGACAGCTCCCGCTGCAGCTCCTGGATGCGCGAATCGATCTGCTGAAGCGCCCACAGTTCCCGAAAGGCTGTCGTCATCTCCCGAGGCTCCCCGGCGCGCCGGCCGGGCGCCGGAGCGCGCCCGGCCTCCATCCGCCGGAGAGAGAGTTCCCCCGGCAAGCTCAGGAGTCCTGCCGGGAAGCGGTCTCAGGGCGAGGCCAGCAGCCTGAGGTCCTCAGGGGTGCGAAGCAAAAGCAGGGGACGCAGCACACCCCCCTCATCCCGCCGCACGGAGATGATACCGGCGGCCTCCACGAAGGCGCCGGGCACTGGAAGGGTGAAGCCGGGATGCGCCAGGTCCGACCCGTCCGGCTGCCGGGGGGCGCGGCACACGAGCGGCCGCCCGCCTCCGTCGTCAAGGGTGAACGTCTCCCGCTGGGCGTCGCTGGCCGTCACCCTGCCATGGACGCGCGCGGCCAGCCCGACCGTGTTCAGTCCCGTTCCCCCTTCGACCCCCTCCTGTCCGGCTCCGGTTGAAGGGTCGTGGTGGAAGGCCCCTCCTCCCGCCAGCGAGGCGCGCAGGGCAATGGGCGCGGGCACGGCGGCGTCACCCAGAACCTTCCGTGAAGTGGCACGAAGCACACGTTCGCCGTCCTCGGTATCCATCACGCCGGTCAGCGACACCAGGCGCCCCCGCGGCTCGACCCGCCCGGTCACGCGGATCCCGGCGGAGCGGTCCGGCGCGAGGACGTAGCAGAACGGCCCTGTCTCGTAAGTCCCGGCAGAGACGACGGCCGACTCGAGGTCCACGCGGGCTCCGTCCGGCAGGAGCTTGGCGGCGCCGACGCTCACCTGCGCCCGGGCGGCAGAGACCCGCGCGAACGCATCGACCTCGCCCTCCAGCGCGAAGCCGCCGTCGTCCCGCCTGTCCGCCGTCACACGCACGAACCGCGCCCATTTGCGGCCGGTCAGAGGATCCACCGGCAAGGGCAGGTCCGCCAGGTCGAAAGCGGTGCCGCCCGCGGAGTCCCGGTAGAGGTCAATGGCGTCCGCCACCGGCATCCCGCCGAAGTCGGCCGGCGATAGAGAGGGAGGGACGGGCCGCGTGAAATCCAGCTCCGGCCCCCAGCTCTTGCGGACCCGGTCCCAGGCAAACGCCTGCGTCGGCGCGAAACCGTCGGCAAACGGCCCGGACGAATACGTATACCAGGTGATGCCGTCCTGGCTGACGCTGACGGTCATCGGCTCCGAGAAGACCTGCGCCCCGCCGGATATGGAGATCTGCTCCATATCCGTGTCAGGCCGGACAAAGCCCGATGCCGTGAAAAACGCGTTTCCGAAGATCAGGAAGTCCTTGCCGTACCAGTTGGCAGGGTCGTCCATCAGGGGGGGAACGAACTCTGCGGTCAGCGAGGCCCCCTCGCGAAGGGTCACGATCAGCTTCTCTCCTGAAATGCCCGTGCCCCAGGCCGCATACACCATTGACACCGCAAAGTCGGCAGGCGGCACCCAGGGGGGAAAGCCGGGATCGCGCACGTAACGGGAAGGGCGCCCCAGCGCCGCCAGCGGGTCATCATAAGGAGAAAATCCCAGCGGCCCGGCGGCTGTGACGCTCGCCGGCAGCGGCGGCAAAGAGGCATGCGCCTTCACCCCGGCCGGCCAGACGGCCGTCTGCGCCGCCAGCAGCGCGGCAAGAATCCTACTTGAGATCATATGCCGAATCGTCCTCCGAAAGCGTTCCGCACATGGGAGCCAGGTCCGGGCGGTGGCGGTAGATGGCGCGCGTGGAGACCACGCTTCCATCGGCGCGCGCCACGTTGGCGGCGCCGTCGTGACGGAAATGCACCGTCCCGTTGCGGAAGGTCCCGCTGGTACGGTCCGACGGAGCGCGAAGGAAGTTGTGCGCGCTCACCGGGTTACCGAAGCCCGCATCCGCGAACACTGCCGTACCCGCCGGATCGGCGATCTCGGACAGAAGTGCGGGCCGTCTGATAAAGATGGATCCATCGCCCGAGCGCACCGCATCGCCCCCGATGTACGATGCGTTGTAAGCGTAGCCGGTGAACGGCCGGTCCCACCCCTGGCCCGCAAACGAAGGGCACCGGTGGATCTCCCCGCTGCGGTGATAGGGCCCGAGCAGACCGTGGCTCCAGCCGCCCGGCCAGGTGGTGAAATCCCAGCTCACCATCCTGCCCTCCGCGAAATAGTACGAGGGGCACGCCCGGCCGCCGTTGTCGTCGGCATACATCTGCCAGGCGGTGATGAGCTGCTTGAGGTTGGACAGGCACTGCGTCTGCGCGGCCCTCCTCTTTCCCGCGGCGAACGCCGGAAACAGGATGGACGCAAGAACCGCCACAATGGCGATGACCACGAGAAGTTCGATGAGCGTGAAGCCCCTCGCGCCGCGGCTCCCGGCCGCGCCGTCCCGGTCTGCCCTGACATCCGGCGGCTTCACGCTCATCGGCTCTTATGTCATCCGCTCAGGCGCCGGGCTTTCAGCCCCTGCGGCGGAAGGCGGCGATCCCGCCCGCGCACAAGGTCCCGAGCAGCGTAAGCGAAGCGGGCTCCGGAACCAGCGGAACGTCCGGCGCGGTAGGGGTCGCGGTGAAGCTCGGAACGAAGCTCCAGCCGTCCCAGGACCCGTCGGCCAGCACCCGGCCGCCCGCGCCCACCTGCGCAAAGCTCCAGTCCGAGCCGTTATCGCTCAACCAGTAGGACCACCAGGTGGTGCCTCCGCCGGTGGCCGGATAGGGGCCGTAGGCGAAGGTGTTCACGAAGACGCCCCAACCGAAGTCCGTATAGGTGAACTGCAGCCCCGGAACGGCGGCTGCCAGGTCCTGCAGCATGTTGAAGCCGGTCTTCGTTCCGTCGTAGTAGTAGACGAACGCGTAGGAGTCCGGGCCGAAGTCCACCACCAGGTAGGATGTGCTGCTGCCGGAGCCTGCCGAACCGGAGACGATCAGGTCGCTCAGGCTGACAGCCTGCGCCGCCGGAACGGCGATGATGGTCAGCGCTGCGGCGATCGCCGCAAGGAGTCTCAGACGTCGCATCGAGTGTGTCTTTTCTTCCTTTCTGTCAGAGTCTGCCGGGATAGGCCTTTATCCAGGCCGGCCGCGGCGCGCAGTCGTCCCGGCGACGCATCTGCCGCCGAAAGCCCCGGCCCTGCGAGGCTAACCCTCCGTCCCGGTCCCCGGAAGCTGGAAGGCGCCGGCTTCCGTGCCTTCCGGTCCGGCCGGGCCGGGCGGGGACTGCGCCGCGTGCTCGCCGATCTCGGCCACCACGCGCACAAGCTCCGCCAGAGCGCCCGACACCGGCGCGCTGACCCGCGCGTCCAGCAACAAAAAAACCCGCATTCCGGAGATATGCGGGCTGGCCTGAGACACGTCCGTGTCCCTCAGGTTTCTCGCCATCTTTGCCTCCGAAGATGTGACAGAGAGCGATGGTCAGGCAGGTCTTCTGGCTCACGGATCATCCTCCGCCGGCGCCTTCCCACAGCGTCCTCTGAGTGTTGCGACGCTGCAGTGGCGGCAAGTGCCGGCATCGTCCCCGATCACAGCGGCGGGCCCGCGACGGATTCTCACCGTCTTCCCTTTTAAGGTCCCCCTGCAAGAGCTGCCCCTTGCGGGACCACCCGACCACACTGCAATATGAAGTTGTGACACGACGACTTTATCACAGGCAGGCCCGCCGGGTCAAGGGGGTGTGCCGGAAAAAGGGCGCAAATTCCGCGGACGGAGCGCGGCGATGAGCGGCCCGCCCGGCGGCAAGGGGGTGCCGGCGATCCGCGCTATGCCCCCGTGGCAGCGCTCCGACCTCGACGCCCGCGCGCCCGAAGTGGAGGAAGCGTTCCGCAGCTCTGGAGTGTCCCTGGCGTACGTCTTCGGCTCGCTTGCCCGTGGACGCGAGGCCGACCGCAAAGCCATCAGCGACCTGGACATCGCCGTGGTCTTCCCGCCGCAGACCGGCAGGGAAGCGATGCGCAGAGCCTGGTACGGGCTTCGCGCCGCACTGGAGCGGATCTTCGGGCGGGAGGATTTCGACCTGGTCATCGCGAACGAAGCTTCCGCCGCCCTGCGGTACCGGATCATCCGGGACCGCGACCTGATCTATTGCGCCGGAGCCGGAGAACTGGCGCGGTTCGAGAGCCAGGCGCGGCGGGACTGGCTGGACATGGCCTACTTCCGGGCAATCCAGCGCAGGGCGCTCGAGCAGCGCTATGGCGGGAGCGGGCAGTGATGGACCGGGAGCTGTTGACCACGCATCTTTCGGAGCTGGACCGGCGGCTGGCGCTGCTTGAGTCTTACCGTTCCCTCGGGCCGGCTGACCTGGACGGGGCGGACGAGCGGACGGCCGCCATCGAGCGTCACACTCAGATCGCCATCCAGTCCGCGCTGGATGCCGCCGGGGTCATCATCACCGGGCTGCGGCTCCGGGAGCCGCGGACCTATGCCGAAAGCTTCGAGGTGCTCTCCGAAGCCGCCTTGCTGGAGCGCGAACACGCGCGAAGGCTCTCGGACCTCGCGCGGTTCCGGAACATCCTCGTCCACGGATACCTGACCATTGACCCGCAGGAGACCGCCCGGTTTCTGCGGGAGGGCGTCGAGGACCTGCGGGAGTTCATCCGGGCGGCCCTTGCCGCTTCCGCGCGTCACCCCGGGCGGGGCGGCCGGGGATGAGAACCCTCCTTCTGCCGGCGGCGGCGGGTCTGGCGCTTCTCGCGGCGGGCTGCACGCGGGAGGCTGACGGCGTCCGGCCCTTCACCGGAGTGCTCTGGGAGTGGGAGGGGTTCGCCCTGCGGGACTACCGCGCCCGCCAGTGGCGCGAGGGCGGGGTGGATCAGATCTTCGTCCGTTGCGCAACCGTGGCTTTCTCGGAAGGGCGGGTCAAGTCGGATGCGGCAGAGTACGAGTGGCAGAGACCGGGATCCGGGCTGCCCGTCACGCTCGTCATCGGGCTGGCCGGGGACGGACTGCCGGACGCCCTGGCCACGGACTGGAGGCAGGCCGGGCGCGATGTCGCGCGGGAGGTGCGCCTGGCCCTGGAACGTGCGCGCGGCGCCGGGGTCGCCCCGCGGGGTGTGCAGCTGGATCTGGTCAACAGCCGGGTCTCCGGCGGCCGCTACGCGGACCTTGTCCAGGCCGTCGCGCGGCAGCTGCGAAGCGGCCTGGAGGTCTCGGCCACCTGCCCGCCGGCTCTGCTGGACTCGCTGGCGGCAGGGCAACTGGCGCGCTGCACGGACTATCTGGTGATCCGGTGGCGCTGGCCGGAGGACCTGGAGACCCCTGAGGAAGCCGCGGCCGCGCCCTTCACCCCCTCGGACCTGCAACGGTGGTCAGCCCTGGCCGAACTGCTGAACCGGCCATTCGCCGTGGTGCTGGACCCTCAGCCTACTTACTTCGAATGTTCCGGAGATCCGGTCCGTCTGACCGGCGTTGCGCTCCGGCAGCTGGAGCGGCAGCGCCACGGACTGGTCGCGGCCAGGCCGGTCGCGCCCCGGGCCGGCCTTGCGGCCAGCAAGACGACTGAGTTCATGCTCTACCGCAGCCGGGAGGGGTTCGCTCCCCGGAAGGTGCTGGCGGCGGCGCCTCACTGTGCCGGCCTCCGGCGTCTCCTGAAAGCGCTCCCCCCGCCCAGGCGCTCCGGATTCCTGGGAGTCATCGTGACCGTCCCCCGCGAGCTGCCCGACGAGCTGGCATGCACCAATGAGGAGATCATGCTGGCTCTCAAAGGCAGGGAGTGCCTGCCGGAGCCTCAGATCTCGCTCCGGCCCTTCGACAAGGACCGCAACCGCGTCGTGGCGCGGCTGGACAACGTGGGCTGCGGGCGGCCGGCGCTCGAGCCCGGCTCCATCCGGCTGCGCATCAGCTATCCCTCCGGGGTGCTGACCCATGCCGAGCGCTCGCAGTTTCAGACGCTGGAGATGTTCCGGACGGAGGATGGAAAACAGTATCCGGTGCGGGACATCCGGCTGAGCGACACGGTGGTGTTCTCGGCGCCGGAGATGAGCCAGGGAGCTCTGGAGACAGGACCGCTGCATCTCAACGTCAGCCCGGGGGCTCGTCTGCGGCTGACGGCGCTGCTTCGCTCACCGGGAGGGAGTCCGGGCGCGGCGGCGACCCTGGAGGTGAATCTGAAATGAAACCGCAGCCGCCACGGCGGGAAGGAACCCGGCGCGCCCGCGTAGAACCCGCCGGACGGAGGTGGAGCCCTGCCGGAGCGCCGGCCGGGAGGAGGACAGGGCGATGACGGCAAGCACGGATCGCCGGCGGGGTGCGGTGCACATTCTGGAGCGGGAGCAGCTCATCCCCCTGCCGCTGGAGCGCACGTTCGCCTTCTTCTCACGGGCGGAGAACCTGGAGGTCATCACCCCGCCCTGGCTGAAGTTCCGCCTGATCACGAAGACCCCCATCGAGATGAAGCGGGGGGCCATCATCGAGTACAACCTTCGCATCAACGGTTTTCCGGTGTACTGGCGGACGCTCATCGCGGAGTACGACCCTCCGCACCGGTTCGTGGACGTGCAGCAGAAGGGGCCGTACAAACTCTGGCGCCACGAGCACACGTTCGAGCAGGTGGACGGCGGCACGCTGATGCGGGACAGGGTGGAGTATCAGATCGGATACGGTTTCCTGGGCGAGATCGCCCGGAGGCTGTTCGTGGCCCGCCAGCTGAAGCAGATCTGGGACTACAGGGAGAAGCGGCTCTCGGAGATCCTGGCGAAAGAGGCACCGCCGTCCTGACCCGCGACGGGGCGCGCCGCTGCCGCCGGAGCGCCTTTTTTGGGGTAGAATGCCTGCGGCGGCCCGCCGGGACCGGTCTGCTCCCCCTCGCCCGAGCGGCGCCGCACTGGAGCCGAGATGAAAAGACCTGCCCTCCTCTTGCGTTCCATCGTTGTTCTTTGTCTGATCCTCATCGCCTCCGTCGGCGGATCGGCCGTCGAGGACTTCACGTTCATCCAGGCCACGGACATCCACGCGCCCATGCCTCAGAGCCGTCAGGTGCTCGGCCTTCTGGCGGGTCAGGGAGAGGTGGACCTGGCCGCATACGGGCTGAAGGTCCCCGCTCCTTCCTTTGCGATCGCGACAGGCGACCTGACGGAGTTCGGGGGCGGAAACGGGTGGTGGGAGGAATACCTGGACTACTGGAAGCCGTCGGGGCTCAAGGTGTATCACGCGCTGGGCAACCACGACAACACCTGGCACTCTCTCCTGAAGCAGCTGCGGAGCATCGGGCAGGGGCCGTATTATTCCTTCGACGCCCACGGCTGCCACTTCATCTGCCTGATGTCGGCGACCATTCAGGACCCGCGGCCTTCGTTCGGTGAAGAGCAGCTGGTGTGGCTGCGCGAGGATTTGAAGCGGGTATCTCCCGCCACGCCGGTGTTCGTCTTTTTCCATCATCCCATCGGGGGGGCCGAGTTCTGCAGCCCGTACGACTGGCACCGCGTGCTGGACGAGCTGCGCCCGTTCAACGTTGTGCTGGTGATGACAGGGCACTCTCACAGCACGGTGGCCAGGGTCTCCGCCGGAGTGGACGAGGTCATCGGAGGGACAACTTTCGGGCCGAACGCCGGGCTGACCTACGTTTCCGTCCGGGACGGAGTGCTGCGGGTGGCCTACCGGCGGGCCGGACAGCCCGCGCCGCTGGAAGCGCGTCTGGAGAAGCCGATCCCCGACCGTCCGGGCTACCCCGGGATCGTCCTGGATGTCCGCACCGAGACCTTCCCGGGCGAGGACGGCGCGCAGGAGGAGCGGATCGTGGTGGAATCCACCCTGCGCGGGCGCGACGACGTGGAGCAGGCCAGCCTGACCATCGACGACCGGGTCGCCGTCCCCGTGGCGCTGGTGAGGGATGGAGACGTCTTCCGGGCCTCCGCCGTGCAGACGACGCGGGAGCTTTTGCCCGGCGAACACTACGTGCGGATCAGTTACAGAGCGGGAGAGCGCGAATACACCCGGAGCGCGGCGGTGACCGTGCACTCCCCCCGGAGTCCCGCGGGCGGACGCAGACTCTGGAGCCTTTATCTCGGGGCGGCCAGCAAGTGCACCCCGGCCGTCTCCGCGGGGCGGGTGTTTGTGGGTGACAACTCCGGGACGCTGCGCTGCGTGGACGCGGCGACCGGCGCCCCGGTCTGGACGGCGAACACGGGGGCCGAGATCCTCACCGAGCCGCTCGTCGCCGGAGACCGGGTGATCGTGGGGAACGGCGACGGGCTCGTGGCCGCCTTTTCCACTAAAGACGGCAGGCGGCTGTGGAGTTTCCGGGCTGGAGCGGCGGTCTACTCCTCCCCCGTGCTCGCGGGAGGCGCGGTGGTCTTCGGAGACCTGAGCGGGGCCCTTCACGCCGTTGATCTGCGGACTGGCAGGCCGCTGTGGGTCAACCGGGATGCCGAATACAGCATCGAGTCCAAACCGGCGACGGACGGCGAAAGGGTATGGTTCGGGGCGTGGGATCAGTATGTCCGCTGCGTGGACGCCCGGACCGGCAAGCTCATCTGGAAGGAGCTCTGCGAGGGAAGCCGCACCGCCACGGCGGCGAAGCGCTACTACAGCGCAGCAGATGCGACTCCGCACCTGGCCGGCGGAAAACTGTTCATCGCGGACAGGAAATACGTGCTGACCGTTTACGACGCCTCGAGCGGCAGGGTGCTGAGCTCCCGCGAAGGGGTGGCCGCCACCGGAGTCTCGGAGGACGGCAAGGCCATCTACCTGCGCCAGGTGTCCGGGGAGCTGGTGAAGATGGACACGGAAGGGAACGTCCTGTGGTCCGTGGACGCCGGCTTGAACGCCGTCCCGGCCGCTCCCGTGGAAAAAAGCGGGGTGGTGTACGTGTGCTCGGCGGGAGGAACGGTCTCCGCGATCTCCGCACGCTACGGCGAGGTTCTCTGGCGGTATCAGGCCTCTCCCGGTCTGTTCGTGATGTCGTCGGTTGCTTCGGACGGGACGGTGGCGTTCGTGAGCACTTTCGGCGGCCGTCTGACCGCCGTAAGCCGGAAGTGAGCGGCGAATGGAGCGGGCGGGGATGCCCGCCCGTCCCGCTGCCGAACGTCCCTGACGAGACGGAACCCCCGGCCGCGGCCGCCGCTCCGGCTGATCGGGATGCCGGGGCGGCCCGGCGGGCCGCCTGGTCGGTGTCGTCGGCCCTGCTGGTGTTCTCCGTGGGAATGTCCGTGGTTCCGCCGGCGCTGGTGAAGATCCGGCCGGACCTGGGTCTGAGCACCGCGCAGGCCGGGCAGCTCAGCGCCTGCATCTTCCTGCCGTTCCTGGCGACCGTAGCCGCGTCGGGCCGTCTGTGCCGCCTGTTCGCCAGAGGATGGCTGATGATGGCCGGGTGCTGGGCGATGGCAGCGGGCTGCCTGGCGGCGGCCGCGGCCGGAAGCTTTGCCGCACTGGCGGCCGGGTCGGTTCTGCTCGGGGTGGGAGGGGCGCTGGTGGAGATGACGTCGTCCGCGCTGCTTGGCGAGCTGTTCGAAGGGCCGGCCCGGACATCGGTGCTGAACCTGGCGCACGTGGCCTTCGCGGCCGGCGCGATCGGGACGCCGCTTTGCGTCGCGGCCCTCATCCGCTCCGGGATGGACTGGCGGATGGCCTTCGTCGCGGCCGCCCTGATCTGTGCCGCAGCGGCGGTGCAATCGCTTGGGACGGGGACTCACCGGCTCGGACCTCCCGCCGCCGTCCGCGCCCAGCCGCCGTTCGTGCCGGACGGGTTCTGCCTGGCGATGTCCGCTGCGATGGGCCTGTATGTTGCCGCCGAAGTGGGTCTGTGCTACTGGATGCCCACGTATTTCCTGACAGTCCTGAGAGCGAGCGATCCGCTCGCTGCGGCGTCGAACGGGGTCTTCTGGACGGGAGTCATCGTGGGCCGGATGGGGGCCGGAATCGCCGGACGCAGACTGGGGGACAAAGGGATTCTGAAGCTCTCCTGCGCAGCCGGAATCGCCGCGCTGGGGGTGTTCCTTGCGCTCGGCTCCCCGCAGGCGGCCCTGGCCGGAGCGGGAGTGTCGGGGTTGACATTCGCTGCGGTATGGCCGACCATAGTGTCCTATGCCGGCGACGTCTACGGACCCCGGCAGACGCTCGCGTATCCGTGGATCATCGGGGCGGGCGCGGTGGGGGCTGCGGCCGGGCCGGGGCTGATCGGACTGGCGGCCGCGGCAGCCGGGCAGAAGCAGGCGTTCCTGCTGGCCCCCGCCATGTATGCCGGGACGGCGGCGGCGCTCGCAGCCGCGTTCTCCCTGCAGCGATCGGCCGGCGCCGCGTATGAAGGAGCCGAATATGCCTGATGAGATATTCGACCGCATCAAGAAGCGTCTGGAAGCCCGGGGCAATCCCCGGCTCTGGCCCCCGTTCGACCGGGATGAGGAGGTGGCCCGGGAGCTGCTGCAGATCAATCCGCAGGAGCTGACGCGGGACGAGATACGGCGCCCCGAGTTCGCGGCTGCCACCGTGGCGGGCCTGCTGCTCTGGGCGGACTGCCTGGAAGAATCCCACCGGCTGAGCCAGGAGATCCCAAACCAGACGGGCAGCTTCTGGCACGGCATCATGCACCGCCGGGAGCCGGACTACCCCAATGCCCGTTACTGGTTCGGGCGCGTGGGAAATCACCCCGCCTTCCCGGAGATCTACGCGGCCGCACTGGAGGCGCTCGGGGCCCTCGATACACCCGGGGCCAAAGCGCTGAAGGAGGAGATGGAGACGTGGTCCGCCTGGAACCCGATGGCCTTCATCGCCCTGGTGGAGCGCGCAAAAGAGAAGGGCGACGCGGGACAGGAACGGGCTCTGGAGGCGGTCCAGGCCGCGGAGATCCGCCTGCTTGTGGACTGGACGTACCGGCAGGCTATCGACTGAAACGGCGCAGCGGTCGAAGCGTGAGGAGACAATGCCGCAGGAGAATCTTTTCGAAATTCTGAAGACCGACGATGCCGGGCTGGTCTGCGCGGTCGTGCAGGACGCCGCCAACGGCCAGGTGCTGATGGTGGGCTACATGGACCGCGAGGCGCTCAGACGGACACTGACGGAGGGCAGAGTCTGTTTCTTCAGCCGCAGCCGCCAGAAATACTGGGTGAAGGGCGAGACCAGCGGACACTTTCAGCTCGTGAAGGACGTGCGCGTGGACTGTGACCAGGACGCCATCCTGGTGCAGGTGGAACAGGTGGGCGCCGCCTGTCACGAAGGGTACCGCTCCTGCTTTTTCCGGCGCGTGGAGGAGGACGGAACGCTGGAGACCGTGGAAGAGCGCCTGAAGACGCCGGAAGAGATCTACGGAAAGTAGCCTGAAGCGGAATGCCGAAGGGGCGCACGACCGTCTACATCAACGCTCACGTCCACACCTTCGACGCGGAGGCTCACGTGGCGCAGGCCTTCGCCGTGTCGGGGGAAGAGATCATCGCCGTGGGGCCGGAGCGCTACGTCTGGAACATGGCAGGCGACTTCCCGGAAGTGGTGGATCTGGAGGGGGCCCACGTGACCCCCGGTCTGGTGGACGCCCACGTGCACCTCATCGACTACGGCCTGACGCTTCAGCGGATGGCCGACCTCTCCGGATGCCGCTCGGTGGCGGAGCTGCAGGAGCGGCTTCGAGGCCACATGCGGCGGCTGGAGGAGACGGGGAGCCCGCTGGAGTGGGTGCTCGGGCACGGCTTCGACCACGAGCTCCTCGAGACGCGCGCCTTCCCCACCCGGCAGGATCTGGACGAGGTTTCGCGCGAGCGGCCGGTGGTCATCCGGCGGCTGTGCGGTCACGCGGCGGTGGGCAACACACGTGCGCTGGAGCTCTGCCGCCGGCCACTCCCGGAGGAGTCCCGGTCCACCGGGCTGGTGACGGAGGACGACGTCGGGCTGCTGATGGAGGGCGTGCCGCCCGCGACGGTCGAGGAGATAGACCGCGCCATCCTGCAGTCGGGGGACCTGGCCGCGTCTCTGGGGATCACCGGCGTTCACTGTCTGATCGTGGACGTGCGGCAGATCGACCGGCTGTTCGCTCTGCACGGCAGGGGGATCCTGCCGATCCGGTTCTACGTGATGTTCAGCTACAGCCTGCTGGAGGAGATGGTGGAACGCGGGTTCCACACCGGCTCCGGCGATGCGTGGGTGACCATCGGGGCGGCGAAGATCTTCGCGGACGGCGCGCTGGGCGCCCGGACAGCCGCGCTGTGGGAGGACTACGCGGACGACCCCGGAAACCGCGGGATGATGCTCATCGAGCAGGCCGAACTGACGGACATGATCAAGCACGCGCAGTCCCACGGGTTCCAGACGGCCACCCACGCCATCGGCGACCGGGCGGTGGACGTCACCGTCAGCGCCATCGAGGCGGCCTGCGCTCACCAGAACAACCGGCTGCGCCACCGCATCGAGCATGCCTCCCAGATGACCCAGAAGGCTCTGGTGAAGATGGCGCACTACACCATCCCCGCAGCCGTCCAGCCCCAGTTCATCATCACGGACTTCTGGACGCGCGACCGCGTGGGAGAGCGGCGTTACCGCTGGTCCTACCCGTTCAAGACCATGCTGCGCGCCGGGGTGCCGCTGGCCATGTCCAGCGACTGCTATGTGGAACGGCTGGACCCCTACGAGCTGATCTACCGCGCCTGGGTCCGGGATGAGCACTCCAGGGACGAGGCACTGACTCCGTTCGAGACGATGCGCGCCTACACCCTGGGCAGCGCCTTCGCCGGCCATCAGGAGAACGACCGCGGCTCCATCGAGGAGGGAAAGCTGGCCGACCTGGTGGTCTACCCGGAGAACCCTTTCGAGCTCTCCCGGGAGGATATCCTTCAGCTGCGTCCGGAGTTCACCATCGTCGGCGGGCGCCGCCACCGTCCCACCCTGCCTCTCCTCTGACCCCCTCCGCACGATGATCCTCCAGAGCGGGGCTGTCCCCGGCCGATAATCCCGGGCGTGCTTTGCGCGCGCATCTGTCCCGCTCTGCCGCGCCTGTCCGGCCCGGAAAGAGCCGCCGCGGCGGACGGCTCCGTTCCCCGTCAGAAATACCGGTTCTTGTCCGTTTGGTATAGAGCGGCGAGCGCGCGTCCCCATAATAAGATTGAGGAGAGTCCTGAAACGATGCTCTTCAAGCACTCATCGGAAAGCAGCTCGAGCGCGACGCACGAAGGCGCCCCGCAGGACGGGCCGCAGGATGCCTTCAGGGTCCTGATCAAGAACATGAGCGGGGTGCCGGTGCTGGAGGTGTTCGGCGAGATCAACAGGACGACGGTCCGGATGATCGAGCGGACGGCCTTCGAGCTGGCGAAGGCGGGGCACTATCACCTGGTGCTCAACATCGAGAACGCAGCCGTCGCCAATGCGCGGGCGCTTGCGCCGCTATCACGTCTGTTGCGCGAGGTAAAGAGACATTACGGAGGAGTGATTCTCGTAACACGCCTGGAGCAGGTCGGGCAGAGGATCTCACGGGAGCTTCAGGGGCTGCTGCAGCTGTGCGCATCCGAAGCGGAAGCGCTGCTCAGGATCAAGCGGCTACCGGTCGTCGCCTGCTGGGACACCCGCTCAACCACCGCCAGGCTGGCGGACTAGACGAATGAACAGGGATGTCGACAGTCTGAAAGTGGTGAAGATCCAGAACGCGATCTACTGCGTTCGATGCAACTTCGCCTACGTCGCGGACGTGCTTCTCACGGACGGGAACCGCAAGAAGATGTTCTACTGCTCACGCCGCGACTGTGACAACTGGATATGCGAGCAGAAGCCCGCTCCGGCGTTGAGGGACAAGGGGGCCTTCCGGGAAGAGCCTGAGAAGGGCGCCGAAGATCCTTTCGCCGGAGGATGGGAGATCGACTGACAGCCACTCCAGCAGTCCCGGCGGCCCGACGGCCGCGCGGAGTGCTTTGAACAGATACGCTTCTGATGCCATACGAGGTCCGAGGGCCGCTCCTCCTCCGGGAGGAGCGGCCCTCTTCGATTGCCTCGCGCCGGCGCATCCAGAGCTGGCAGGCCGGCCCGGTCCAACAGAGGGAGTGGACCGGGCCGGACCTTACTCGGGAGCGTCCGTCGTGTCAAACCGCGGTGCGCAACCCGGTCTTCACCCTCTGCGGGCGCGGAGCAAGACGCCGCTGAAAGCGATCAAACCACTTCCGAGAGCAATGAGCGAGCCGGGCTCGGGAATGATGGCGGTCCCCCCGCCGCCTCCTCCGCCCGCCGCGATGGCGACGACGGGGATGGCCAGCAGCCCGAGGGGTCCCAGAGAGGCTCCGCCGGCCGCGGCCGCGGGGAGGCTCTGCACCGCCGGAGCGACGACGGCCTCCGTCACGGTCGGGACGACGGTCTCAGAGATGAGCACCTCGGCGGGCGGGACGATGATCTCGGCCGGCTGCGCGAGCACCTGTGTGATGACCGGCTCGGGCTGGAGCGGCAGCGCCTCGGTGAGAGCCACCTCGGCGGCCTCCGCGCCGGCGCCCTGCGCGGTCACCTGCATCTCAGGTACGCTGGTGACCTGCGGAGCGGGCTGCTGAGCCACCGCCTGCGGAAGGTCGGCCCTCAGCGGATTGCCGCACCGGCCGTCCAGGACCGGCTGACCGGTCTTCGTGAAGAACATCGGGGTCCCGGCCTTGAACGTGCGCATCTCGGAGATGATCCGGTTCCCTTTGCCCACGAACCAGACCCGGGTCCGCAGGTCGTTCCGGAGATGACGGTATTCGAGAGCCGCAAAGCGGCGCGCTACCTCGTCGACCTTCAGACCGTAGAAGCTGGCATACCGCTGGCCCACATAGCCGACGTTTTTCACCTGGGCCGAGAGGGCCTGCGGGGAGTCCACGCGGTCTCGCAGGAAGGAGCCGGGAGGCGTGCGCTCCGCGGACGCGGGCACGGCCGCGAGCAGGACGGCCAGGCCTGCCGCGATCGCCGCTGTCGCTGTCGCCATTCGTTTCATGACTGGATACCACTCCTGTCTCAACGCGCCGCGCCCGGCCGCACCGGGACGGCACGATGATCTGCTGTCGGTCAGGGCGGCCCGCTTCTGGCAGGGAGCGGGACACGGACTCCTCGCGTGGGACGACGAACCGCCTTGAAAACCTGACTCTGAAGAGCAGAACCGGCAGACGCGGGGGCCCCGGGCCCCGGATGGCCCGCCAAGCGGATGAGCCGGCCCTGACGCCTGCGCGACCCTGACACGTTGTCTGCTCAAGGAAGGTGCAAGACGCGTGCCATACGGAGCGGCTTTGCGAAAACCCCGTAATTCGCGCAGTCCGCAGGTACAGAGGGAGCGGGATGGCCGGAAGGTCAACGGCCGCGGAAGCAGAGCTCCGGCCGGCTTCGAGCATACTCGCAGAGCGCCTGGAAAGCGCGCTCGCAGGCCGCGGCCCTGCGCTCCGGCTTCCTCATCCGGCCCGTGCGCTCCAGAGGCGGCAGAATGCCGAAGTTCGCGTTCATTGGGGCGAAGTCCGGAGACTCCCAGGCGCTGACATAGCGAAGCAGAGCGCCGAGCATGCTCTCCGGCGGCGGAACGAAATCCTCGCCGCAGCCGCTGACCGTCAGCCAGGCGTTCACGCCGGCCACCAGACCGGCCGCAGCCGACTCCAGATAGCCCTCCACCCCCACCAGCTGACCGGCGAACAGCAGGGACGGCCTCGATCTCAGCCTCAGCGAGGCATCCAGAAGGTCCGGCGAGCGCAGGTATGTGTTGCGGTGCACCACACCGAGCCGCAGGAACTCGGCGTTCTCCAGTCCGGGGATCATCCGGAAGATGCGGCGCTGCTCCGGCCAGGTCATACGCGACTGGCAGGCAACCATGCTGTAACAGGTGGCCTCCCGGTTCTCCTGACGCAGCTGCACGACGGCGTGCGGACGGCGGCCTGTGCGCGGGTCCCGCAGGCCGACCGGCTTCCAGGGGCCGTGCGCCAGAGTGTCCCGCCCGCGGCGGGCCAGCTCTTCCAGAGGAAGGCAGCCCTCGAAGAACCGCGCATCCTCGAACTCGTGCAGCGGGACTGTCTCCGCGGCGCAGATGGCCCGCCAGACGTTCTCGTACTCCTCCTCCGTGAGAGGACAGTTCAGATACGAACCCCCGTCGCGCCCGTAGCGGGATGCGCGGAAGCAGCGCTCCAGATCGATAGTCTCGGCGTCCACGATGGGAGCCACGGCGTCGTAGAAGAACAGCCGGTCCGACCCGGTCACGCGGGCGATGTCGGCCGCCAGCGCATCCGATGTCAGCGGGCCGGTGGCCACGATGACCACGCCGTCCTCCGGCAGGCGCTCCACTTCGCGGCGTTCAATGCGGATGCGGCCGGTCTCCTCGAGCCGGCGGGACACTTCCCGGGCGAACTCGTCCCGGTCCACCGCCAGCGCTTCGCCCGCGGGCAGGCAGGTCGCGTCGGCGGCATCCAGGATCACCGACCCGAGATGGCGCATTTCACGCTTGAGCTCGCCGCTCGCGGTGTGCGGAAGGTTGCTTTTGAAGGAGTTGCTGCAGACAAGCTCCGCAAGCGCGCCGGTGCGGTGGGCACCGGTCGGACGCAAGGGACGCATCTCGAAGAGCAGCACATCGGCTCCCCTCACGGCGAGCTGCCAGGCCGCCTCGCAGCCCGCCAGCCCCCCGCCGATGACCGTCACCTCCCGGCGGCCGCCCGTCATGGCAGGACCGTCCCCGTCAGGAGGCGAGCGCCGTCACTTCGGGCGCGTCCGGGTCCTCCTGCTCTCCGGCGGGGCGGCTGTAGCCGCAATCGCGGCTGGAACAGCGGATCTCCCTCCCACGGGACTTCGTGACCTTCTCGACCAGCAGAGAACCGCACTCCGGACAGCTCTCGCCCGCCGGACGGTCCCAGAGCACGAACTCGCAGGACGGGTAGCGGTCGCATCCGTAGAAGACCTTGCCGCGCCGGCTCTTGCGCTCCACCAGATGCCCCTCTCCGCAGGACGGGCACGAGACACCGGTCTCCCTGCGCTCCTTGATGATGGTCTTGCAGTCGGGATAGCGGCTGCAGGCGAGGAACTTTCCGAACCTCCCGTCCCGGACCACCACATCCGCTCCGCAGTTCGGGCACTTCAGGTCGGTTCGCTCCGGCTCGAGCCTTACGCGCTCCATCTCCGCGTCGGCCCGCTTCAGAGCCTCCTCGAAGGGGCCGTAGAAGTCCGAGACCAGCCGGGTCCATTCGGTCCGCCCCTTCTCGATCTCATCCAGCCCGGCCTCCACCCCCGCGGTGAACTTCACGTCCATGATGCCGGGGAAGTGCTCCACCAGCCGGTCGGAGACGGCAAAGCCCAGGGCGGTCGGATGAAACCGCTTCTTCTCCAGCCGGACGTAGTCTTTCTCCTTCAGGGTGGAGATGATGCCCGCGTACGTGCTCGGCCGGCCGATGCCGTGCTCTTCCAGCGCCCGAACCAGAGTGGCCTCCGTGTAGCGGGGAGGCGGCTCCGTGAAATGCTGCTCCGGCAGGAGCTTCAGCAGCTCCAGCAGCTCGCCTTCGGCCATCTCCGGCAGCGGCGGGCGGTCCTCATCCTCCGGCTCGGCGGGCGTCTCGTCACGCCCTTCGGTATACACCCGCCGGAAGCCATCGAACTTCTCCACGGACCCGGTGGCCCGGAACGTGAACCGCCCCGCCGAGATGTCCACCGTCTCCACATCGTAGACGGCCGGACTCATCTGGCTGGCGACGAACCGCTGCCAGATCAGGCGGTAAAGCCTGTAGTGCTCGTCGGACAGGTACGCCTTCAGGGAGTCCGGCTCACGGAGCACCTTCGTGGGACGGATGGCCTCGTGGGCGTCCTGAGCCGCTTTCGACTTCCGGTGCGCGCGCGGCGCCTCAGGCAGATACTGCGGGCCATAGTTATCCCGGATATAGGCGCGAGCTTCTTCCACCGCCTCCGGCGCCACCCGCGTGGAATCCGTGCGAAGGTAGGTGATCAGGCCCACCGACCCTTCGCCGGGCAGTTCCACGCCCTCGTAGAGGTCCTGAGCCACCCGCATGGTGCGGCTCGCGGTGAACCCCAGCTTGCGCGCCGCCTCCTGTTGAAGCGTGCTGGTGATGAACGGGGCGGGGGCGTTGCGCAGCCGCTCTTTCGTCTCCACCCGCGCCACACGATACTCGGCCCCGTCCAGCTCCCGGACGATCGCCTGCGCCTGCTCCGCATCTCCGATCTCCGCTTTCCTGCCGTCGATCTGGGCGAGACGCGCGTCGAACGGATGATTTTCGTCGCGTGGAGTCAGCGTGGCGGTGATGGTCCAGTACTCCACCGGGACGAACGCCTGGATCTCGCGCTCGCGATCGCAGATAAGGCGGAGCGCCACGCTCTGAACCCGTCCGGCGCTCAGCGTCCGCTTGCCGAGCTTCTTCCAGAGCAGGGGACTCAGGCGGTAGCCCACCAGACGGTCCAGCACGCGACGGGCCTGCTGCGCGTTCACCCGGTCGCGGTCGATGGATCGGGGATGCTTGAACGCCTCCAGCACGGCATCGCGGGTGATGGCGTTGAACTCGATGCGCCGTGCGTCCGGCACTCCCAGCAGCTCGGCCACGTGCCAGGCGATGGCCTCTCCCTCGCGGTCCGGGTCCGAGGCCAGATACACCTCGCTTGCGCGGCCGGCCGCCTCCCGCAGCGCCTTTACGACCTTCGCGCGGTCGCGGGGGATCACATAGCGCGGCTGGAAGCCGTGCTCGATATCGATCCCCATCTCGCTCTTGGGGAGGTCGCGCACGTGCCCCATGGACGCCTGGATCTCGAAGTCTCCGCCCAGAAAGTTCTTCAGCGTCCGCGTTTTTGCAGGCGACTCGACGATGATCAGCGGTTTTGCTTTTGCCATGTTCTCCCGATCTTGCGCTCCGCGCAGCCCGGCCATCGCTCCCCGAATGACGCCTGCCGCCCCTTCGCTTCGCAGTGGGGAATAACGGACGGGCACACGGTCCGGTTTCCGGCGGGTTTCGGGGACTCGTCCGCGCTGCGGGGCTGACCCTGCCGCGATCCGGACAGGATTATCGGACAGGCGCCGGTCCGGCCTCAGGCGGCCTCCCGGGACTGTTCCGCTGACGCCCGGGCCGGCCGCGGCTCTGCAGCCGAATCTTACCCCGGCATCCCGGGGGTGTCAAACCTGTCAGCCCGGCGTCACCCCACCACCCGGACATATGACGGCCCGGCCAGCCTCCTGACCAGCCGCTTCATCTCCAGGAACGTCAGCAGCCCGGCCACCTCGCTGGGAGGCAGCGCGGTCTTCTCGATGATGACATCCACCGGCACCGGCTCCAGATCCAGCAGCTCCAGAATGCGCATCTCGTCCCGCGTCAGCTGAACGCGCGGCCGCTCCGCGGGAGCCTTGCGGTCCGGGGAAGGCTGGATGCCGAACTCTTCCAGCACGTCCTCCGCGCTCTCCACCAGCCGCGCCCCCTCCTTCAGAAGCCGGTGAGCGCCCCGGTTGTGCCCCGTGTCCACGTTGCCGGGCACCGCGAACACCTCTCGCGACTGCTCCGCCGCGCATGTCGCGGTGATGAGTGACCCGGAATCCTCCGGCGCGTCGCAGACGATCACCCCGCGGGACAGACCGCTGATGATGCGGTTTCGACGCGGGAAGCGCCAGCTCTCGGGCGGCGCTCCCGGCGGGAACTCGCTGACCAGCGCCCCGCCCGCGGCGATGCGGTTGAACAGCTCCCGGTGCTCAAACGGGTAGGCCAGATCGATGCCGCTCCCCAGGACCGCGATGGTGCGCCCTCCGGCACGAAGGGCGGCCTCGTGCGCGGCCCCGTCAATGCCCCGGGCCCCGCCGCTGACGATGGTGAGTCCCGCAGAGGCGAGATCCGCCGCAAGGCGACGCGCCATCTGAACCCCGTACGGCCGCGGGTTGCGGCTTCCCACGATGGCCACCGCAAAGCGGTCCCGCTCCGTCAGCTCTCCCCGCACGAACAGCAGCCCCGGCGGGTCGGCGATCTCCTTGAGCAGAGGAGGATAGGCGGGGTCGGAGAGAGGGATCGCAGTGACGCCCATCGCAGCCAGGCGCTCCAGAAGCTCCGGCATGTCCCGAAGCTTTGCCCGTGCGGTCTCGACCCGGGCGCGAGCCTGCGCCGAGACGCCCCGGACAGCCGCCAGCGCCAGGTCTTCCGCAGCCAGGATGCCCCGCGAGCTCCCAAATCTCTCCCGCAGCACCAGCCACGCCCGCGCGGAGATCTCCGCGCAGGCAAGTGCGAGGCTGGCGAGCAGCTCTTCGCGCTCCGTGTCAGCCATCACCGCTGCGGCCGCTCAGAAGGGAGGCGGTCCTTCCATCATGCCCGGAGGGCCCATCATGCCCGGAGGGCCCTCCATCCCGGGCCCGCCGGGGGGAGGCGGAGGAGGCGGCGGCATCGGAGAGATCTCGTCCGGCTGGCGCTCCGGGAACTCCTGGTCCCGGCCCCGGCCGCGCCCCCACCCGCGGCGTTCATTCACCGCAGGCTGGGGCTCCTCGACACCCGGTTGCCTGCCGGTCCGGGCGGCAGCCGGCGCGGCCGGACGCGGCGCGCGCACGCGAGGCTTCGGCAATGTGTTGTCCACCACGAAGGACCAGGTGAAATCCAGCGCGTTGCCTTTCCAATCCAGGGCCTGCACCGTCACCTCGTGACGCCCGTCCTGCAGCGGGGTCTGCATGGCCCCGAGCGGCGTGCTGTAGCTCACCGTTCCCGAGTCCGGATCCAGCTGGTGTTCAACCGGCTGACCGTCCAGCAGCATCACCACGGAATCGGGCACGATGCCTGATCCGCGATCCTCGATGGCCGCCGACATCCGGAGCGGCGGGCTGCCCGACACCTGCATCCCGGGAGACGGGGTCAGGAAGAAGATCTCCGGCGCCTCATCGTCCGGAGCATCCGGGCGGAAGCAGTAGAGCGCTCCGTCATCCGCCACCACGTAAAGCGCCCCGTTAGACCAGACGGGCGGAGCTTCGACGTTGTTGAATCGTTTCCTGCCGGCCTCCACAATGGGCGGAAGGACATACCGCCACATAAGCTGTCCGGAACCGATATCGAACGCGGAGATGACGCCGCGCTCGGCCGCGGTCACCACAGTGTTCCCGGCCACCATCGGAGAACAGCGCACCGGAAACACCGTCTCGACAGGCTTCTCCCAGGCCAGCTTGCCGGTGGTCAGAACGGCGTACATTTTGCCGTTGCGCAGGGGGACATAGAGCACCTGGTCCGCCATCGCCGGCGGGGCGGCGATCTCGGCCGGGAACGTAAGCTGCCAGCGGCGGACCCCTCCCCGGGCGCTGAACGAGATCAGCTGGCTCCCGGCGGTGATATAGACTGAGTCACCGCCCACCACGGGATTGATGTTGATGACCGGGACGGGGATCCGGTACATCCAGAAGAGCCGGCCGGTCTGCGCCCCGGCGGCGTACAGGAACGTGTCCCGGGAAGCGAAATAGACCAGCCCGCCCGCCACGGCCGGGATGGTCGGCACGTCGTCCCGGGTCCTGAAGCCGCCCAGCCAGAACGGCTCACCGGTGAGCGGGTCGACGGAATGCAGGGCGTTGTCGTCCGAACCGATGAAAAGCCGCCCGTCTTCGATGACCGGCGAAGAGCGCACCGGGCCGCCGGTATGGTAGACCCCGATGAGCCGGCCGTCGGAGAGCGCCAGCTGATACAGGTCGCCGTCGCTGGCTCCGAAGTAGACCCGGTTGGAGTAGATGGCGATGCTGCTGCGGATGACCGCCCCGAGCGGCTGATCGGCCGGATAGACCCACTTGCGTGCCCCCGTCAGCGCATCCAACGCATACACGCGCCTGCCCGCGGCGAAGACCACCGTATTGCCGATCACGGCCGGCTGGGAGCGGTTCCCGGGATCGGTGCTGCCGGTCCCGAACCTCCAGGCAAGCGCCAGCGGCAAGCGCATCGGCTCCAGGGTGGAGTTGGTAAGCCGGGAATTGTTGCGCGGCAGCACCCAGTCTTCGGCACGCACGCCCGCAGGACTCAGACAGACCAGGCACGCCGCCCACGCGACGACTGCGAACAACGCTCGAAATCTCATGAGGTCCCCTTTACCGTTAGACGCGCCGGGACCCGCTCTTGTTCTTGCACGACGGGCCGGGGGAGCGCCGGTCCATTATAACGGAAGGGATGCGTCCGGGCAACGCAGGGGCTGCGGCGGAGGTTGAAAGGAAGGGGAAAAGACCGGGCGCCGCGGGAGGAGGATGGCGAGCACGGCGCCCGTCCTGCGCGAAAGGCGCGAGGCCTCCGCGCAAATCCGGATTCGACGCTGAAAGAACCTTATGCCGCCCCGCAGGGAGCGAGGCTGCAGTGTCCCCCCGGTCTTCCTCCAAACCTGTTCTGCCACAGCCTCCGCGGCTTCCTCACAGGCTTTTTGAGGATTCTGAGCGCCCGCAGGCGGGCTTCGCGGGTCGAAACGGGGGCGCTTGCCGTGCACCCGTCAGGCACGCCCGGGCACAGCTGACGCAGGGGAGAAACCGGCAACGCGAGGAAGCGTACAAAACGTGGGGCAAGGGGACAACCCGAGGGAGGTGGGTTATACGTCGGAGCACGGGCGCCCCCTTGCACCTCTGACCCGGCGCCGAGCGCCGGAAACTGCAGCGGCCGGAAGACCAATGACACTATCTTTTTACCGCTATTCCGCGGCGATGTCAACACCCCGGCGCGAAAAAATTTATATTTCCCTCGACAGCGTGGTTCCGAAACATTCCGACCTCGAAGATGGCCGATTGACGGGCGGGCACCCCGCCGGTATCATCTGGGATGTGTCATCGCTCCCGCTGCTGCAGGACATCGAAGCCGCCCTGTTCGATCTGGACGGCACGCTGGTGGAGACCAACATCGACTTCACCCTGATGAAGCGCCGCACCCTGGAGCTGGCCGCGCGCCACGGCGCGGACCCCGGCGCTCTGGCGGGACTGGACATCCTCTCCATCATCGAAGAGACCGCCGCCACGATGCCTTCCGGCCGCGCCGGAGAGTTCCGGCGCCGGGCCTGGGACACGCTGGAAGAGATGGAGATGGAGTCCCTGACCCGCGCGCGGGTGATGGATGGGTGCGAGGAGCTGCTGCGGGAGCTGCAGCGCCGGGGGATCCGGACGGGAATCGTGACCCGCAACTGCCGCCGGGCGGCCGCCATTCTGGTGGATATGCTCCCACTGAAGGTGGATGTCTGGCTCGCGCGCGAGGACGTCTCCCGGACGAAACCCGATCCAGCGCATATCCGCGCGGCCCTGGACGCCCTGCGGGTCGAGGCGCAGCGCGCCCTGATGGTGGGCGACCATCCGATGGACGTGCGCGCCGGGCGCGAGGCCGGCTGCCGCACCGTGGGGCTGCTCGGCGGGCGGGAGCCCGGATACTTCGACGAGGCCGGCCCTGATGCCGTCTTTCCGGACCTGCGGAGCCTGTGCGATGCGCTGCTCGGTGTTGATCGTTAACTGGCGCACCTCGGGGCTCCTGCGCGAGCTCCTGCTTTCGCTCGAGCGCCACCCTGCCAGCGGCGGTCAGGAAGTCATCGTGGTGGACAATGCGAGCGACGACTTCGACGAGGCGGCGTTCCGGAGCGAATTTCCCGCGGTCCGCTTCCTGCCGCAGCGGCAGAACCTGGGATTTGCGGCCGGAAACAATCTGGCGTTCAGGGAAAGCTCGGGCGAGTATCTGGTGCTGCTGAACCCGGACACCCGCGTGACCGAAGGCGCCCTGGACACGCTGCTGGATTTTCTGGACACTCATCCTTCCGCCGCGATCGCCGCGCCCCGGCTCGTGTTCCCGGACGGCACCGTCCAGGACTCCTGCCGTTCGTTTCCCTGGCCGATGAGCATCCTGTTCACAGCCATGCGGCTGCACCTGCTGTTTCCCCGCAGCCGCCTGTTTGGAGCATACCGCATGACCTGGTTCGACCACGGGCACACGCGTCAGGTGGACCAGCCCATGGCCACCTGCTGGGCGCTGCGCCGGAGCGTGGTGGAGCGGATTGGTTTCTTTGACGAGGAGTTCCCCATCCTGTTCAACGACGTGGACTTCTGCTGGCGTGTGCGCGAGGCGGGGTGGGAGATCTGGTTCGTGGCTGATGCCCGGGTGCTGCACGTGGGCGGTGCCGCCACGAAGAAGGCCGGCCCGGCCATGTTCGCCGAATCCCACCGCGGCCTGGTGCGCTTCTACCGGAAGAACATGCGCGGACGCACTCCGGCCGTTGCCATCGCGCTCGCCAGCCTGGTCTCCTGGCTGAACTGCGCCGGACGGACCATGGCCGCGCGGGGGGCGGGGACGCGGTGAACGGCGAGACTTCACCCGCGCCGGACATCAGCGTTTCCATCGTGAACTGGAACACGCGAAGCGACCTGCTCGACTGCCTTTCCAGCTTCATCCCCCGCCAGTGCAGGGGCCTTCCTGCGGGGTCCATCTTTGCGGCGGACGGGGTCCTGTGCGACGTGACGGTTGTGGACAACAACTCGCAGGACTTCTCGGCGGACGCCGTCCGAAGTCTGTTCCCGGTGGTCCGGCTGCTGCGGATGGAGCGGAATATCGGGTTTGCGGCCGGTCACAACCGGGCATTCGCGGCGGCCCGGGGGCGCTTGCGCTTCGTGCTGAACCCGGACGCCACCGTCTCGCCGGGCTGTCTGAAGGCGCTGCTGGACTTTGCCGGGGCACATCCCCGGGCGGCCGTCATCGGGCCGAGGGTCCTGAACCCGGACGGCTCCATACAGCACTCGGCCCGGGCTTTCCCCACGCTGATGGCCGCCCTGTACCGCCACAGCATCCTGGGCCGTCTGTTCCCGGACAACCCCCACACCCGCCACTACCTCCAGAGCGACTGGGACCACCGGGACTCGCGGCCGGTGGACTGGGTGAGCGGCTCGGCCATGCTGATCCGCAGCGACGCGCTTCTGGAGCTGGGGGGCTTCGATGAGCGATACTACATGTACGTCGAGGACGTGGACCTTTGCTGGCGGGCCCGGCGGGCCGGATGGGAGGTCTGGTTCTGCGCGGACGCGGAAGTGACGCACAGAAAGGCGCGGGCCAGCGACCTGATGCCCAACCGGATGATCTACCACCATCACCGCAGCATGTATATCTTCTACCGGACGCATTACCGGCCGCGGGCCGGACTGCTGGAGCGGCTCATCACCCCTCCAGGCCTGGTACTGAGGGCGGCGTATTTCATCGGAAGGAACAAACTGCACGGATGGCTCAGAAGGGGCGAATAGACGCTTCCAGAAGCGCGGGAGCATTGGACTGGCCCGGCCTTGCGCTTCGCCTTCCGGAATGGTCTGCCGCGCTGACGCTGGCCGTGGCGCCGCTGTCAGCCGGAAGCATGCAGACGCTGGACGAGGTGCCCGTCATCCTGCTGACGCTTCTGTTCTGCGCGCTGCCTCTGGGATGGGCCCTGGGGAGCGGGCGGGCCCGTCTGGAGCTGTTCCCGGGCTGGCAGCTGGCCGCGGCGCTCGGGGCGTTCACGGTGATCAGCGCCATATCCACCGTAAGCCCGGAGCGTACCATCCCCCGCATGCTGGAGCTCGGCTGTGCGACGGCGGTGTTCGTGACCGCTCTCCGGGGAGGGACCGGCGGGCGGGCCGCCCTGTACGGCGCCGCCGGAGCCGCCGCGGGAGCGACGGCGGTCTCGCTGCTGGGACTTTCGGAGTATCTTGCCCACCTGAGAGCCGGCCAGGCCGGCTGGCGCATCTTCTCCAGTTTCTACAACCCCGGGTTTCTGGCGGGCTTCCTTGCGGTCTGTCTGCCGTTGACGCTCTGCCTTGCCGTTCGATCGGAGAAGAGGTGGACAGCCGCGCTTGCGGGAGCGGCTTGCGTGCTGCAGACGGCGGCTCTGTTCCTGACCGGAGCCCGGGCCGGGCTGCTGGCTGCGGGGGCGGGAGCGGCCGTGCTGCTGGCCGTAGCGGCGCTCGGGCGCGCCCTAGACCGCCGGAGCGCGTTGAGGCTGTTGGTCATTGCAGCGATGTGCGCGGCAGCAGCGGTGGCCGCCGGGCGTCCGGCCGGCCAGCGTGTGCAGGCGGCGGCCCAGGAGGGCCACAGCCTGGAGTTCCGCGTCTACACGTGGAGGGGAACACTGGAGATGGCCCGCGAGCGGCCCCTGGCGGGATTCGGGCCGGGCACGTTCGAGGTGGCCTTCTACCCGTACACCATCGCCGGGTACACCCGCCTGGCGCATTCCACATGGCTTCAGACGGCCGCCGAGAGCGGCCTGGGAGCCGGGCTTGCGCTGGCCGCCGGGTGGGCCTGGCTGTGGGGCGCCGCCGTCTGGCGAGCGGTCCGGCGGCAGGCGGACGGAGACGGCGCCTGGCTGGTCGCGGGCTGCGGGGCGGCGATGGCCGCGACGACGGTCAGAGGGGTTTTCGACTCGGACTGGTGGTGTCTGCCCATCCTGCTGGTGGCGGCCCTGTGCGCCGGACACCTGGCCCGCAGCTGTCCGGAGGAAGCCGCGACGGGGGGCGCCTGGCGGGCGCCCGGCTGGGGACTGGCGGGCGCCGCGGCGGCCGGAGTCATCCTGACACTCATGCTGCAGCGCGGGCTGACGGCGGCGAGCGCGGCCGAGGAGGCCGAGCGCGGCGGGGACCCCGCCAGCGCGCGTCAGGCCTGGCGGGCCGCCGCGGCGTGGATGCCCTGGAGCGTGTCCGCGCGCCTTGCCGCCCTGATGTACGATGCGGCCGGCGGCATCCCGGAAGACTTCGAGGCCGCCATCGGCCGGCTCCAGAAACTGGAGCCGACAAACCCGAAGATCCCCCACGCGGCCGCGGCGGCCTTTGAACGGCACGGACTGCGGGACCGCCAGATCGTGTGGCTGGAGAAGGCTCGCTCGCTGGACCCGCACTCGCCGCGGCTGCTTCTGGAACACGCCCGTGCCCTGGAGGCCGCCGGGCGGGAGGACGAGGCCGTCCAGTGCTGGGCGGAGATGGTGGCTGTCGAGTTCAGCCCGTACGGGCGGGTGCTCGCGCTGCCTCAGATGGTGGAGCCGTCGTACGCCTTCGCGCATGCGGCGCTGGGCCGGCGGGCGGAGCAGAGAGGGCGGGAATGGAGGGCCCGGCGCCACTATCGCCGCGCAGTGGAGATCCTGGAGCGGTATTTCAGCTCGCTGGAACAGATGCGGCCGGTGCTCGAGGCGGGGGGGCTTGCGGACCCCCGGCTGGAACAGGAGGCCAGAAGCGTGCTGCTGGAGGTCCGCCAGGCACTGAAAAGGCTGCCCGACACCCCTGGGCCGGAGCGCCGGGGGCCGGGCGGGTGGGTGCCTGGCCCGCCGCCCTCGCGCAGACCGTAGCCGGCGCGGCAGGGGCGCATGCTACAATGTGCCGGGCGGGCCCCGCGAGGGCCGCCCGCAGCCCGGGGGATGACGCCTCCGGGCTCTGTCGGCGTGTACGGCCGCATCCCGGCCGGACCGCAGAATCCGGAACATGTCACACAACGCAGCGCCGCTCGAGACCCTGAGAAAGCTGATCGCCGCCGGCGGGCCGTTTCCCGCCCTTCGCCGGCTGCTTTCGGGCGCGGCGCGCCTGGTGTCCGTGGAGGAAGTGGCGCCGGAAGCGAAGGCCCTGTTCGCCGCCTGCCTCGCGGCGGAGGAGCGCGCCCCCGTGGCTGTCATCGCCTACTCCGAGGAGGAGGCGGAGCGGCTGCACGAAGGTCTTCTGACATTCGGAATCCCGGCGGAGCGCGCCGCCCTGATCCCCTCGACGGAAGGCATCCTGTTCGAAGACGGCGCGCCGGACTGGAGCGTTCTGGGCGCCCGGCTCCAGGGCCTGGCCAGGCTGGCGCTCGGGGAGGCGTGTGTCCTGGTGATGCCCCTCCCGGCGGCACTCGTCCGCACCTGTCCCCGGGCGCAGTTCGCCGCGGGTCTGGTGCGGGTCTCCGTGGGCGACCGCCTGGATCTGAAGGAGGCCGCCGCAGGCCTTGCGGCCCGGGGCTACCGCCGCACGGACCTTGTCACGGAGATCGGCGAGTTCAGCGTGCGCGGCGGACTGCTGGACGTCTGGCCCCCGTCGGCGCAGTCTCCCGTCAGGATCGAGCTGTTCGGCGACGACGTTGAGAGCATCCGTTCCTTCGACGTGGAGAGTCAGCGCTCTTCGGTCCACCTGACGGATGTGCTGCTCCCCCCGGCCCGTGAGATCATGCCGGGCGAAGAGGGCGAGCGCGCGGCCGGAGTGCTTCAGGCGCATCTGGACGAGCAGGTGGAAGCCCTGCGCGCCCAGGGACGCCCGTCGGACGCCGACGCTCTGGAGTTGCGTGTCAGCGAGCACCTGAACGCGATGCGCCAGGGCACGGCGTTCAACGGAATGGAATACTATCTGCCGTTTCTGACCGGCGGCGAGCAGTGCCTGCTGGACTGGCTACCCGCGGACGCGCTTATCATCTGGGACGAGCCGTCGCTTTGCCGCTCGGGATGGGAACGGCTGCAGGAAGAGCTTGCGGAGGTGCACACGGCGCGGATTGCGCGGGGGCAGGCTCTGGCGCTGGACCGGGAGCATCACATCCCGTTCGAGCGGGCGCGGGAGCGCATCCTGGAGCGCAGGTGCGTCGCCGTCAGCAGCCTGCCGCACCAGAGTTCCTGGCAGCAGACACCGCACCGTCTGAGCTTCCCATCGGCGGCGATGGACTCGTTCGGCTCCCAGGCCGGAGTGTTCGCGGAAAACGTCAGGACGTGGATCGGGCACGGCTGTTCCGTGGTGGTGGTAACTCCCAACGTGCTCCGCGTGGGGCAGATGCTGCGCGACCTGGGAGTCCGCCCGGTGCGGGGAGAGCTGCGGGCGGAGCTCGAGCCGGGAGCATACGTGCTGGAGGGAGACCTGGCGCACGGCTTCCAGCTGCTGGAGCACAGGGTGATGGTGGTGGCGGAGGCCGACATCTTCGGCGCCCGCTCGCCGCGAAGGCCCCGCTTCACCCGCCGCGACGTCCGCCCCATCGACTCCATCGTGGACATCAAAGAGGGCGACTACATCGTCCACGTGCATCACGGCATCGGGGTCTACCGGGGGCTGCGGCAGATGGAGACGTCCTCGGGCCTCAGGGACTTCCTGCTGCTGGAGTATGCCGGAGGGGACAGGCTCTACGTCCCGGCCGACCAGATGGACCGCATCCAGCGCTACGCGGGAGCGGACAGCGGCCCGCCCACCATCCACCGCCTGGGAGGCAGCGACTGGAACCGCACCAAGAAGAAAGTGAAAGCCTCCGTGCGGGAGATGGCGAGGGAGCTGCTTCAGATCTACGCCGCGCGCGAAGCGCTGGGAGGCACGGCCTATCCGCCGGACTCCCCCTGGCAGGCGGAGATGGAGCAGGCCTTCCCCTACACCGAGACTCCGGACCAGCTCCGTGCCATCGAGGAGGTCAAGAGGGACCTGGAGCAGCCCAGGCCGATGGACCGTCTTGTCTGCGGGGACGTCGGCTTCGGAAAGACCGAGGTGGCCATCCGCGCGGCATTCAAGGTGGTGCTCGAGGGCAAGCAGGTCTGTGTGCTTTGCCCCACCACCGTCCTGGCCCAGCAGCATTACAACGTCTTCTCCGAGCGGCTGGCGGCCTTCCCTGTGAAGGTGGAGATGCTGTCGCGCTTCCGCTCGCCCAGGGAACAGCGCGCCATCCTGGACGACCTCCGGGCGGGTAACGTGGACATCATCATCGGGACGCACCGTCTCCTTTCGAAAGACGTGCAGTTCCACGATCTGGGGCTGGTGGTGGTGGACGAGGAGCAGCGCTTCGGGGTGGCGCACAAGGAGCGGCTGAAACAGCTCCGGGTCAGCGTGGACGTGCTCACGCTCACGGCGACGCCCATCCCCCGGACGCTTCACATGTCCCTGGCCGGCATCCGGGACATGAGCGTCATCAACCAGGCGCCGGAGGGCCGCATGCCGGTGCGGACCTACGTGCGGGAGGCCGACGACGCCCTGATCCGGGAGGCCATCGTCCGGGAGCTGGACCGCAACGGGCAGGTGTATTTCGTCCACAACCGGGTGGAGTCCATCGACCGGGTGGCCCACCGGGTCAGCCAGCTGGTGCCTTACGCGCGCATCGCCGTGGCGCACGGGCAGATGGACGAGCACGACCTGGAATCCGTGATGATGGCGTTCTACGAGCACCGCTACGACGTGCTGGTATGCACCACCATCATCGAGAGCGGGCTGGACGTTCCGAACGTGAACACCATCATCATCAACGACGCGGACCGGCTCGGGCTGAGCCAGCTGTATCAGCTGCGCGGGCGCGTCGGACGCAGCAACCGGCAGGCATACGCTTATCTGCTGTACCGCTCCGAGGAGATCCTGAGCGAAGAAGCCCAGAAGCGGCTGACCGCAATGCGGGAGTTCGCGGACCTGGGCTCCGGGTTCAAGGTGGCGCTCAGGGACCTGGAGATCCGTGGCGCCGGCAACCTGCTGGGCGCCGAGCAGCACGGCCAGATGATCTCGGTGGGCTTCGACATGTATTGCCATCTGCTGGCCCAGGCGGTGAAAGAGATTCAGGGTAAGGGAACCCCGGACGGCGACGAAGAGGAATCGCTCCCTCCGGTGGACCTGCCGGTGGAGGCGTACATCCCGGAAAGCTACATCCCCACCGAGGCCATGCGCATCGCCATTTACCGCAAGCTGGCCGCTCAGCGCTCGGAGGAGGAGGTCTCCCGGCTGGAGGAGGAGCTGGACGACCGTTTCGGCCCGCCTCCCGCGCCCGTGCTGAACGCGCTCACGATCCTCAGGCTGCGCCTGAGGGCGCGGGAGACGGGCGTCCGCTCGATAGCGGAAGAGGGCGGGCGCATCGCGCTCACCCTGGAACCCGGCGCCACGATCCCTCCGGACGCTCTGAAGGCTCTGAAAAAGGCGTTCCCGCAGCACTGGTGGGAGACCACGCGGGTGCGCCTCGCGCTGGACGGCACGCCGCCGCTGGAACTGGTGAGCGAGACACTCCGGCTGCTCGGCAGGTCCGTCTGCCGGCCGGGCGCGCGGGAGAAAGCGGGATCCGGCAGGAACTGAACGCCCCCGCCGTCTGACCAGACATCCCGGAAATGACCTTCGGGCGGCCGGCTCCTCAGGCCCGGTCGTCGCCTTCCCCGCCCGAGGGCGGTTGGGTGGCGTCGAGCCGGCTGAGGATGGCAATCAGAAGCTGGTTGTTCTGCTCCAGGCGCTCGAGAGCGAGCGCAAGCTCTTTCTCGGCTTTCTGATTGACCTCGAAGTCCAGCTGAGCCCGCACCTCGCTGTGATTGCCCTGGATGTTCTGCCCCACCATAATGAGCGGCATCAGAAGGATCTGGATGACGTTGGAGATGAGCAGGTAGGCCACGAACGCCGGGAACGGGTCGAAGGCCTTCCAGCCCAGCGCCGGGACTTTCGCCGCCAGAGTGTTGTACCCCACCCAGCCGACGGTCCACAGGAAAATGACCAGGAAGAAGCCCATTGAGCCGACCCGGTCCGTGATGAACACGGCAACGCGTTCGAGAGGGCTCAGGCGGGATTCGAACACTTCATTGGCGTTAAGGACAGGCGGATGGTCGTGCTCGTAGCGTCTGGCGCGCAGATGCTCCAGACTCGAAGCCGCCGGGGAAAGTTTTCCAGAGCTCATGGACATAACCTCCACTTTCCAGGGCAAGCCCGCCGGTGATGGACAGAATTGCCGGCCGCCCGGGCACGGTTCGCTTCTCCGTGGCGCCCGGAGCGCTCCTTCGCGAAACGCAGCTGCCGGCGGCGCGGTCATATGCGGCGGCCGTGAAAACGTGCTACCCTGTCTGGCGGCGGGCATCCGCCCTCCCCCGGAGGGGGAGCCTGACAGACACCACACCATCGACAGAACAGGAGGTTCCCGATGAAGTTCTTTCCAGCTGCCGTGATTGCCGCGGTCCTGATGGCCGGGCCGGCAGGCGCCCATTACGGAGTCGACCATTCGAGGGCCGACCATTACCACGTGGCCCAGGCCTCCGGGACGGCGGCTCCACCGGCAAAGGCCGCCGGCAAGTGCGACAGGCCGGGAGAGGTCTCCCTGGCAGGGGAGGTGATCCTGCGAATCCACGCTCCCGCGGGGGGGCTGGACTGCCAGCAGAGGGCGGACAAGGTGCAGATGCGCATCGTGGATTCGCTGAGTGTAGGGCTGGTGTTCCCCAGGGACATCACCGTCCGCCGGGTGAAGAACGAGTGGGCGGTGTTCGTGAAGGACATCCTGATCATCACGGCCGACGCCTACTCGGCCAGGGTCAACAACACCGACCCGAAGACTCTGGCCGAGATCTGGGCGAGGAACCTTCGCCGCACGGTGCCCGAGTCCACTCCTCAGAAGCCGCTCTGACAGGACCCGCCGCATCCTGACGGAAGGAATTCGTTCGGGGGGCGCGGTTCTTCGGCTCCGCGCCCCCGCGTTGACGCGAGCGGGACGCTCCCGTATAATCCCGAAGGCGGACGGCGCTCGTCCGCAGCCGGCATCCCGATGGACATCGCCGCAGTCTGGCACGACACAACGGAGAAAGTGAAAGACAGGGTGGTGCATCCCACCCTGTGGAGGGCCCTCGAGACGGCCATCCCCATCACCACGGAGGGGGACCTCTTCGTCGTGGGCTTCGCGCCCGGCACGATGCATCTCAGCGGGCACCTGCAGTCCTCGGACCACCGCAACGCCATCGAGGCGGCGCTGCTCGCCTCCAGCGGCAAGAAGCTTCGCCTTTGCGTCATCGACGGGGCGACGATGGAGGACTGGGAGCATTTCAAGGCCCGCCAGAAGGCGAACGAAGAAGCCCGCATGAGGCTGCGCGAGCGCGCCCGGCGCGAGATGGAGACCACCCAGACCTGGGAGAGCGTCTTCGAGAAGCTGGGGCGCACGTATGCGTCCATGAACCTGCGCCAGCTGCCGCAGGTGCGCGGCCGATATCTGATGGAGGCCATCCGCATGATCTCCGAGGCGATGGACGAGCTCTACGACGAACAGTCGCCGGACGAGCCGTCACAGAGGGCGCTCGCCAGGATCATCGACCGGGTCGGCACCCTGACCGAAGTGCCGCCCGCCATCATCGCGCTGGAGCTGCTCCGCTACCGCTCCTCTCGCTGAGAAGACCACCGTTCAAGGAAGAATGAAGTCCCGAAAGGCGTTCACTCTCATTGAGCTTCTGGTAGTGATTGCCGTTATCGCCATTCTGGCGGCCATCCTGTTCCCGGTATTCGGACGCGCCAGGGAAGCGTCGCGGCGGTCGGTCTGCCAGTCCAATCTGCGGCAGATCGCGCAGGGGTTTCTGCTGTATCTGGACGACTGGAACGGCACATACCCTTACCGTCCGCTGCCCAACGGTTCCCCGAACCCGTTTTTCTGGGTGGGGCGCCACTGGCGGTGGCCGCTGCAGCCTTACATCGCGCAGGGGATGGGGATGGTGCACGGAGACCCCCTGAAATCCAACAGAGCCACCGGAGTGCTCTACTGCCCGTCGGACGTGTCCGGGGAGGACACCTACGACCGCACGTCCTATGCCTACTGCGCCTGCTTCTTCTATCCGCCGGAACAGATCGCGCAGATGAGGCGCTCGGACCTTTATCCCTCCGGGCGCTTCACGCCCGTTCCCCAGAAGCAGTCATCGGTGGAGCACCCGTCGGCGAAGATCCTGGTGGGTGAGTGGACTTCCAATCACGCCGCCCCCCGGCAGGCCACGTGGTGGGGGCCCGGCCAGGGCGCCCGGAATTACGCGTTCGCCGACGGACACGTGGCGTTCGTCCGGGCGGAGGACATCCTTCCGTCCGCCGACCCCGCCGACCCGATCGACGTCAACCGCACCCGCGACGGAGTTCGCGGCCGGGACATCCGCTGAGGGCCGCCGGGCGTCAGTAGGCCCGGCGGCTTCCCTGCTGGCTCCAGAGGCGGAAGAGCTCCAGGCAGGCCGAGGGCAGCACCCCGCTGCGGATCTTCACCGGGCTGCGTCCGAGGTGCTTCAGTTCCACGTTGCCGACGGGCAGCTCGTTGAACCCGTAGAGCTCAGCGTCCCGGATGGACGCCCCGAAGACGATGCGCTCCACCCGCGCCCAGTGGCAGGCGCTGAAGCACATCGGACAGGGCTCGCAGGTGGAGTAGACCGTGCATCCGGACAGGTCCACCGTCCGCAGGGCCGCGCAGGCCCTGCGGATGGCGTGGATCTCGGCGTGAGCGGTGATGTCCATCTCCGCCCACACCACGTTGTGCTCGCAGGAGATCACCTCGCCGCCCCGCACGATGCACGCGCCGAACGGCGTCTGACCCTTTGCGATGCCCTCCAGGGCCTTCTCGATGGCGAGGCGCATGAAACGCTCGTCGGGGTCCATCCCGGCCTCCCCGGCCGTCCCGTGCCTGTCAGCCGCCGGCCGCCACAGACTGCGCGCCGGAGGCGGCGCGCCGCGACCCCCGGCGCGACCCGTTTGCCCGCCCGGACGTCGCGCGGCAGCGTTTCAATGCCGCCTCCACCAGCCCGCGGAAAAGCGGATGGGGCCGGTTCGGCCGGCTCTTGAACTCGGGGTGGAACTGAGTGGCCATGAAGAACGGGTGCGACGGGACCTCGATCATCTCCACCAGGCGGTAGTCCGGCGACACGCCGCTGAAGACCATCCCCGCCTTCTCCAGGGCCGGGCGGTAGGCGTTGTTGACCTCGTAGCGATGCCGGTGCCGCTCGTAGACCAGCTCAGTGCCGTACAGGCTGTGCGCCCGCGTGCCGTGGATCACGCGGCAGGGGTAAACTCCGAGCCGCATGCTGCCGCCTTTTTCTGTCACCCCCTGCTGCTCCGGCAGCAGATGGATGACGGGATGAGCACAGTCCGGATCCACTTCTTCGGTGTTCGCGCCTTCCAGCCCGCAAAGGTGGCGCGCCATCTCGATGACCGCCATCTGCAGACCGTAGCACAGCCCAAGAAACGGGATGCCGTTCTCGCGGGCGTAGCGGATGCTGGCGATCTTGCCTTCGACACCGCGCGCGCCGAACCCGCCGGCCACGATCACGGCATCCACATCCGAAAGCATCGTCTCCGCCGAGCCCGATTCCAGGTCCTCGGAGTCCACCCACCGGATGCTGACCCCGCAGTCGTTGGCCACGCCGCCGTGGCGGACGGCCTCGGCGATGCTGATGTAGGCATCGCCGTTGCCGGTGTACTTCCCCACGATGGCGATCGTGACGTGCTCCTTCGGATGCTTGATGGTCTCGACGATCCGGCGCCATTCGTCCAGGTCGGGGGCGTTGGGCGGCAGTTTCAGTTTCTCGCAGGCGAGCCGCGCCAGCCCCTCCTCCTCGAGCGCAAGCGGCGCCTCGTAGAGCGTCTCGACGTCCAGCGACTGGATGACGGCCTCCCGGTCCACATCGCAGAACAGGGAGATCTTGTCGCGCATCTCATCGGACAGCGGCACTCTGGAGCGGCAGACAAGGATATCCGGCTGGATCCCGATTTCGCGCAGGTTGATGACGGAGTGCTGGGTCGGCTTGGTCTTGAGCTCGCTCCAGGGTCCCACGCTGGCGATCAGGGTGACGTGGACGTAGAGCACGTTGTCGTGTCCCACGTCCTTCTTGAACTGGCGGATGGCCTCGAGGAACGGCAGCCCCTCGATGTCGCCCACCGTGCCCCCGATCTCAACGATCACGACGTCGGCCGAAGCGTCTTCGGCGGCCCTGCGGATGCAGGCTTTGATCTCGTCCGTGATATGGGGGATCACCTGCACCGTGCTGCCCAGGAACTCGCCCCGCCTCTCACGGGCAATGACCTGACCGTAGACCTTGCCCGTGGTAACGTTCGAGTTGCGCGTCAGCGACACATCGACGAACCGCTCGTAGTGCCCCAGGTCCAGATCGGTCTCCGCGCCGTCGTCCGTCACGAAGACCTCTCCGTGCTGGAACGGGTTCATTGTGCCGGCGTCCACGTTGATGTAGGGGTCCAGCTTCTGCATGGTGACGTTGAACCCCCTGCTCTTCAGCAGACGCCCTAGGCTGGCGGTGGTGATGCCCTTGCCGATGGAAGACACCACCCCGCCCGTCACGAAGATGTACTTGGTCATCCCTGTCTCTCCAGCCCGGACCTTCCGGCGCGCCACTCCGGCGCGCTCATCCCGCCTCCGCCGCCAGCGCCCGCGCTCCCCGCGCGGCAGCTTCGAGCGGCTCTCCGCGAGCCAGCAACGCGCAACAGGCAGCGGCCAGCGCCTCACCGACGGAATCGGCCCCGTCCCCCGCAGGCCACTCCGTCACGGAGTCCTTTGCCAGCAGGACGTCCAGAACCTCCGCTCCCTTTCGGATTCCGAGCATCAGCACCGCTTCGGAGCCCCTCTCCAGGACACAGTTCGCCGCCTGAAAGAAACTCTCCCTTCCCCGCACCTCCGTCCGCCCGAGCAGCCCGGCCGCATCTGCCTCGCATACCACCAGCCGGCAGCGCGGGACCAGCCCCAGGGCCGTGCGCTTGATGCCCTGCGAGGTCATCAGGGCCCTCCCCCCGCTGCATCCAAGGACGGGATACAACACCACGTTGCCCAGTTCCCGGCGCCGGAGGCGTTCCGCGACGGCGTCGACCGCCTGGTGCCGGGCGAGCATGCCCACGAAGACCGCGCGGACCTCTCCGGACTGCGCCGCGCAGTCCATCTGGCGGGCGATGATCCGGGGGGCCACCGCCTGCACCGCCCTCACCCGGCCCTCGCGGTCGCGGGCCGTCACGCACGCGGTGACCGGCCGCAGATCCACCCCGGCCGCCGCCGCGACACGGGCGTACAGAGCCAGCCCGGCCGCTCCGGATGTGTCCGCGGCGCCCGCGGCGATCATCACCGGCCGGCCGCCCACAATGCTGACCTCCGGCGAGCCGCCTTCATCTCAGCTGGCCCAGGTTCTCGATGATGCCGCCCGGGCGCAGGTCTCCCTGCGCCTCCTCGGCCTCCTCCCGGGTGCACACGCCACCCAGAACAAGCAGAGTGTGCACCCCCGCCCGGTTGCCCACCAGAATATCCGTGTCCAGGCGGTCGCCCACCATCACCGCATCGGAGCGGTCCACTCCGGTGAGCTCCAGGATCTTGCGGATGGTGTAGGTCTCGGGTTTCCCGATGGTGACGGGCTCGCGGCCGGTCGCTGTGGCCACAGCCGCGACGATGGAGCCGCCTCCGGGCGAAACGCCGTCCTCGCGGGGATAGGTCGGATCCCGGTTGGTGGCGATGAACGTTGCGCCCTTCAGGATGGCCTGCTGGGCGCAGTTGAGCTTATAGTAGTTGAACGTCCGGTCGATCCCCACCACCACGAAGTCCACGTCGGTGGTGTCGTCCGGGCTGAAGACCTGCATCCCGGCGGCTGAAAGCTCGTCGAAGCAGCCCTTCTCCCCGATGATCATCACCCGCTTGCCGACGGCGCCGTGCTCCCGGAACCACAGGCCCGTCGCGAAAGAGCTGGTCATCACCTCGTCCGGCGAGGCGGGTACGCCCAGGCGGGTCAGCTTGCCCGAGACGTCCTTTCGCGAAAGGGACGCGTTGTTGGTGAGGAAGAACACCCGGGAACCCTCCCGGCGGATCCTCTGGATGGTCTCGGCGGCGAAGGGCTGCGGGGTATTGCCGCGGTAGATCACTCCGTCCAGGTCGAAGATGTAGAGCGCCCGTTCCACGTGAAGGGATGATACGTCTTTCGCCCCCCCAAGTCAATGCCCCGGCGCCGCCAGGCGCGCGCCTTTCCGGAAGCCCCGGCGGAGACGGCCGGGACCCTGAGACAGCGATATGGTTGCGTATCCTGGAGACTCCTGTTACAATCGCGCCAATCCTTGCAGCACGCGCCCGCAGAAGAGGCGCGTCGAAAGGGGGCCCACAATGCTGGGATTCGGTGACTTCTGGGTGGCGCTGGCTTACATCCTCTGCCTCGGCTCCACCCTGCTTTGCGTGGTCTACGGAATCCTCCACTGGAACGACGACGAGGAGATGGCCGAGCCGGTCCATCCGCCGGACGAAGACCTTGACTTCGAGGAAGTCTGACCGGAAAGGAGGCGACCGATGAATTACGAGCTTCTGACCATCATCCTTGCCGCTTACGTCCTGGTGACCGGTTACCTCGGCTGGCTGGGTTACCGCAAGACGCGCAGCGCGGCCGACTATCTGCTGGCCGGCCGCCAGGTGCATCCCCTGCTGATGAGCCTGGCCTACGGCAGCACTTTCATCAGCACGTCGGCCATCGTCGGTTTCGGAGGAGCGGCCGCCCTGTTCGGGATGGGTCTGCTGTGGCTGACGTTCTTCAACATCTTCCTGGGAATCTTCATCGCATTCCTTTTGTTCGGGCGGCGCACACGGCGGATCGGGGCGGCGCTGGACGCGCACACCTTTCCGGAGCTGCTGGGACGCCGGTTCGGATCGCGCTTCGTGCAGGGGTTCGCGGGGACCACGATCGCCTGCCTGATGCCGCTGTACGCGGCGGCGGTCATGATCGGCGGGGCGCGATTCCTGGAGGTGCAGCTGGGGCTGGAATACCAGCTCGCGCTGTTCGTGTTCGCCGTGGTGGTGGCCGCGTACGTTTTCTTCGGCGGCCTCAAAGGGGTGGTCTACACGGACGCGCTCCAGGGGACGCTGATGTTCGTGGGGATGTTCATCCTGCTGGTGGCCACCTACTCCAAGGTGGGCGGCCTGGGCAGTCATCAGGCGCTGACCGAGCTAGCCTCCCGGGTCCCCCCTCCACTGGCGGAACAGGGCCATCGCGGATGGACCGCCATGCCCGCGCTGTTCTCTCCGCTGTGGTGGCAGCTGGTGTCCACCATCATCCTTGGGGTCGGGATCGGGGTGCTGGCTCAGCCGCAGCTCGCGGTACGCTTCATGACCGTCAAGAGCGGCAAGGAGCTGAACCGTGCGCTCATCCCGGGCGGCATCTTCATCCTGATGATGACCGGGGTCGCATTCACGGTGGGAGCGCTGACCAACCTGTTCTTCTACCAGACGCAGGGCAAGATCGCGCTGGCGATGGTGATGGATCCGGCCACGGGCAAGCCGAACATCGACAAGATCATCCCGACTTACGTTTCCATGGCGATGCCGGAATGGTTCGGGTACGTGTTCATGCTGAGCCTGCTTGCCGCGGCCATGTCCACGCTGAGCGGCCAGTTCCACGCCATCGGGACGTCCTTCGGGCGCGATCTCTATCAGCAGGCGCTGGCCGGAGGCAGGCACCAGGAACGCACGGTGCCGATCGCCCGGCTCGGCATCTTCGCCGGGTTCGTGCTGACCATCGTCCTGGCCTACAACCTTCCGGCCGGCATCATCGCCATCGCGACGGCGCTGTTCTTCGGAATGTGCGCGGCGGTGTTCCTGCCGGCCTACGTCAGCGCCCTGTTCTGGAAGCGGGCCACGCTGCCCGGCATCATTTCCGGCATGGTGACGGGACTGCTGGCCTGGGGGCTGTGGGTGCTTTTCGTGCACGAGAAAGAGTCCGCCGCTCTGGGAGTATGCATGGCGGTGTTCGGGAAGACCAGCCTGGCCGCGGGCACGAAATGGGCGGTGGTGGACCCGCTGATCGTCGCCCTGCCGCTATCGGCGATCGTCACGGTGGCGGTGTCGCTGGCGACGCGTCCGATCGCTGAGAACGTGCTCAACCGCTGCTTCGGAGGCTCGCCGGCAGGCAGTCCCGCCTAGACGGGGGAGCCAGGACCGGATGGACCGCGGCGGGGCGGGGGCCGCACTCCCCGCCCCGTCCCGTGTCACAGCTTCCAGAAGATGCCCCGCCTGTTGCACCAGCGGACGATGAGCCAGAGGCAGCCTGTCCAGATCAGGCCCCACAGAAGCCCCGTATAGCCGCTTCTGTCCAGCAGGAACCTCTGCCAGAGGGGAGAATCCCAGAGTCCGGCCCACATCCGGACGGAGCCGTCAGGGGCCGCCCTGAAGAACGGCTCGATGCCGAGGGCGCGGAACGCGAGCCGCATGATCACCTGCATGAAATACGCGAGCAGGGCGTTGGCACCCAGAACGTTCAGCGGTGCGGTCCAGCCGCGGAGGCCCCGCACGTCCACCACCCAGTGGAACGCCAGAAAGGTCAGGGCCGCCACCCCGGACGTGAACAGCGCGTAAGAGGCTGTGACGTCCGGCTTGTTGAAGCAGAGGTCGTACTGCCCGGTGGCCAGCCCGGCCTGATGAACGGCCAGCCCGGCGCCGGCGCACAGCAGCCCCAGCAGAAGGCCCCGGCGCACCACCCGGAGATGGTCCCCGGTGGCCACCGCCTCGCCCAGAAGGACTCCGGTCATCGCGATGGCTCCGTAGGAGATGGACACCCACGGCAGGCAGTGGACCCGCAGCGGCTTCAGCGGGTCCCCCAGCGGGTTCGCGATGGTCCAGAACGGCTCCGGGGTGTCGCCGAAGCCGAGCCACCATCCCGTGAAGCGGCTCATCAGGGCGTGCAGCAGAAGCACCGCGGGGACGGCGGCCCACCTCCAGCGACCGCTCAGTTTCAGGCTGGCCGCGCCCATCAGATAGGCCACACCGATGGCCTGCAGGATCCCCCACCACCAGGACAGCCCCAGGACGAGGCTGATGTAGAGCACGCCTGCCGCGATCAGACCGGCCGTGCGGGTCAGAACGTGCCTCCACCACTGCGCCCCCCGCCGCGACCGGCTGAGCGGGATGCAGACGCCCACGATGAAGACGAAGAAGGGGGCCACCAGATCGGTCAGCGTGCAGCCCACTTTCTTCCGGGCGGCCTCCGGAAGGCGCTCGATCTGCGCCAAGGAGAGCCCTTCGGCCTTCTTGCGTTCGACGAACGTCTCCCAGCCTGTGTCCGCATGCTTCCACGTGGAGACGGGCAGACTGCCGAACCACGACATCTCATGGGGGAGACGCGGGTAGCCCGCCACCGCGATGACCAGCACCATCAGGAAGATGGTGAACCCGCGGAAGGCGTCAATGGACGCCAGCCTGCCCCGGGATGAGGGCCCATCTTGCGCGCCGGATGCCTGCATCGAGCCGTTCGCCTCCTCCGCCCGCCCGGACGCCTTGCCCGCCGTAGCGGTCCGGGGGAGATTTATCCGCCGCCCTTCCCGGAACCTCCAGCGCATCCGGCAGGAGAGGGAGCCGGCGGCGAATAAGAGGATGCTTGCGCCTGCCGCGGAAGGCTGCCCGGCCGCGCGCGAGAAGGGTTCCCGAGGATACCGGTCATGGCTCTCAGAATAGGCATCGTGGGCGTGGGAAACATCGGCAGCATCCACGCGCAGTGTTACAGGGACGATCCCCGGTGCGAGGTGGTGGCCTGCTGCGACATCATCCCGGAAAAAGCCGACGCCGGGGCGGCGAAGTTCGGTGGAAAGGCCTTCTACAGCGTCCGGGAGATGCTGGACAGCGGCATCGAACTGGACGCTTGCAGCATGTGCACCCGCGGGGAGGAAAACGGCGGCGACCACTTCACGCCGACCATGGAGCTGCTGGAAGCGGGCATCCCGGTGCTGGGGGAGAAACCGATCTCCAACAACGTGGAGGAAGGCCGGCAGATGGTGGCGCTGGCGGAGGCGAAGAAGATACCCTACGCCATCAATCTGAACCACCGCTTCACCCCGGCGGCGCTCCGGGCCAAGGAGTGGGTGGAGACCGGCCGTCTGGGCACGCTGTATATGATCAACATGCGGATGTGGATCAACAACCCGGTGGAGACCTCCCCCTGGTTCCACCTGCGCGCCCTGCATCCGCACTCCTTCGATGTGATGCGCTACTTCTGCGGGGACATCAGGAGCGTCGCCTGCTTCCTGAAGAAGGGGGATGGGCGCTTCTGCTGGTCCAACGCCCAGATCCTGCTGCTGTTCGAGAACGGGGTGGTGGGCAACCTGACCGGAAGCTACGACGCAGGAGGGAGCTACGGTCTGGAACGTTGCGAGGTGATCGGCTCGCGGGGACGCTTCGTGCTGGAAGACGCCTGCGAGCATCTGTCCTTCTATCCGCGCGACTCCATCGAGTATGAGACATACAGCTACCTGGGCGGCATGCGGAGCTTCGGCGAGACCTTCGCCAGCCGCATCCGCAGGTGGGTGGATCAGCTGGAAGCCGGGACCCCGTACGACCAGATTGACGGATCCGGCAGGGACGCGCTCAAGGTGCAGGAGGTCATCGAAGCGGCCATCCGCAGCTGGGAGACGCATTCCATCGTTGACCTTTGAGACGGACGCCGTCCCGAGCCCGGCGGGCGGGCGGGGAGGGCGCGGAGATCCGGGAGATGATCAGACTCGGCGTGAACTCGGTGCTGTTCGCGGGATTCGACTTCGCGACGGCGGCGCGGCACATCCGGCTGGCCGGCTACGACGGGGTGGAGATCTCGGCCATCAAGGGGATGTGCGAGCATCTGGACCTGGACAACTGGCGCTCGCAGGCCTCCGAACTGAAGGCCATCGTCCAGGACAACGAGCTGGAGTTTCTGGCCATGGAGGAGGCGGCGCTGGATGAGGAGCGCCTGCTCAAGGCGTTCGAAGCGGGGGCGGAGATCGGGATTCCGGTGGTGAACATCGGTCCGGGCGGTCAGGCGGGCAGCGAGGACGACTTCGAACGGCAGACGGACATGATGGCCAGGCTGGCGCAGGAGGCCGAGGGCTTCGGGGTGACACTGTGCGTGAAGGCGCATGTGGGAGCGTGCATCCACGACACGGAGACCACCCTGCGCGCCATGCAGAAGATCTCCTCGCCCGCATTCGGCATCGATATGGATCCCAGCCACGTCTACCGCGCCGGCGAGAACCCTGAGGAAGCGTTGCCCCGGGTGCTGTCCCGCACGCGGCACATCCACATCCGGGACTGCAAAGGCCGGGGGCCCTCCCCGGGCTCGCCAGCCGACCAGACCTGCGGGCGGGGGGACATCGACCTCATCGCCTACTGCCGCGCCATGGTGGAGGGCGGATACTCCGGGCCGGTGGACCTGGAGATCATCGGCGCCGGCCAGCTGAGCCTGCCGGAAGTCTCCATCATCGCCGCCGAATCGCGCGGTTATCTGAGGGCGGCGTTTGCGGTTTCAGGAGCGTAGAGAAAGACGATGAAACACCCCAATCTCATCCTTTTCGGCATCGACAGCCTTCGGGCGGACCATATGAGCCTTTACGGCTACCATCGCCTCACCACGCCGCACATCGACCGGTATGCGGCCGGAGGGGCGACGTTCACTCGCTGCTTCAGCCCGCACATCCCGACGACGCCCGGCTATTCCTCGATGTTCACCGGAATGGACGTCTTCGGGACGGATGTCGTGGCGCTGCGTCACGAAGGGCCGCTGGGTAGCCACCTGAAGACCCTGGCGGAGATTCTGGGCGAGCACGGCTACAACACCACGTGCGTCGGCTTCAGCGGGAACGTCGCATCGCGCGGATTCCAGAACTATCTGGATTTCAGCGGCTGGGGAGAGTACGAGTCGGGGCGCAGCCCCAAGGCGGAGAATCTGAACGCAGTCGCCATCCCGGAGCTGAAGCGGCTTGCGGCGGACGGCAAGCCTTTCTTCCTGTTCCTGAGGCACATGGACCCGCACTCGCCCTACCTTCCGCCGCAACCCTTCGAGCGGATCTTCTACGGCAGGGACGAGTTCGACCCGGAAAACGATTCGCTGGAGCCGGTGCTGGCGTTCAAGCCGTTCCGGGACTATTTCGCAAGCTGGTTCCCGCCCGGCGTCCGGGACAAGGACTACATCATCGCGCAGTATGACGGCGCGCTGGCCTACATGGACGCCTGCATCCAGAACCTGCTGACCCTGATCGCGGACCTGGGGCTGGAGGAGGATACACTGGTGGTCATCGACTCCGACCATGGAGAGACCCTCTACGACCACGAGTGCTGGTTCGACCACCACGGCCTGTATGACTGCACGCTGAGGGTCCCGCTGATCTTCCGCCTGCCGGGACGGGTGCCGGCGGGAGTCCGGTTCGACGACTACTGCCAGCTCAAGGACGTGACGCCCACCATCCTGGACCTGCTGGGCATCGAGACGGACATCGCCTTCGATGGCCGCAGCCTGACTCCTCTGATGCAGGGGCAGCGGCGGGAGAGCGAGCCGGAGTTCTACATCACCGAATGCACGTGGATGCGCAAGCACGGGTGGCGGACTCCGGAGTGGAAGCTGATCGTGGCGCTGGAACCGGACTTCCACTTCAAACCGCCCGTGGAGCTGTACAACCTGATCAAAGATCCGGACGAAAACCATAACATGGCCGAAGAGGAGCCCGGTGTCGTCCGGATGCTGACGGAGCGGATGGAAGCGCACATCGCCCGCCGCGAGAGGGAGACGGGACGGCGCGCCCCGATCTACACTAACCTTAACTGGCACGGCCGGGGGGTGCAGTTCCGGAGCTCCCAGGAGGCATACGACACCCTCTACATCGGCTCCCCCCGGGAAGCCCGGGACCTGCAGGCCCTCGAGTTGCAGACCCAGCGGGGACAGAAGGAGCTCTGAGCCGCGGTGCTGGTGACCGTGATCGGCCGGGGGCACTCCGGCACGCGCGCCATCTCCCGGACGCTGAGCGAAAGCGGGGTGTTCATGGGCGCGCAGATCAACGAATCGGGAGATCTCATCCCGCCCGATGCGATGTACGAGGCTTGCCGTGTGCTGGCCCGGCGCGTACGGCATCTGGGTGGGTTCGAGTGGGATTTCTCGGCACTGAGCGACGGCCCCGTCGATCCGGAGTTCGTCCGGCTGGTGGAGCTTTATCTCTCCTCCGTGCTCTCCTCCAGCGCACCGCACAGGGGCTGGAAGCTTCCGGAGACCACGCTCGCCTACCCGTGGATCGTGCGGATGTTCCCGGAGGCGCACTACATCCACTGGGTGCGGGATCCGCGAGACAGCATCCTGGGAGCGCACATCACGGACGACCTGGCAGAATTCGGCGTTCCTTACGACCCCACGGACGACCTGATGCTGAAGCGCGCCACGAGCTGGAAGTATCAGCGCGCGATCGTGAAGGCCACCCCGCCCCCGGCACGCTGCATCGAGGTGCGTTTCGAGGACTTCGTTCTGCATCAGGAGAGGGAGCTGACGCGGCTGGAGGAGTTTCTGGGCATTCCGCTGGCACGGATCGAGGTCCGGCGCGACCCCGTGGGCCGCTGGAAGCGATGCGCGGGATCTCCGGTGTTCGATCTGTTCGCGGAGGACATCCGCGAACTGGGCTACGAAGAGCCGGGAGTGCCGGGCGAAAGGGCCGCGGGCTCGGAAGCGTGAGAGCTGCGCCGGGACGGACGGTGACATGCTGAAGGCGTGCGTGATCGGGATGGGCCCCATCGGGAACCTGCACGCGGACGTGCTCGCCGGTGAGGCGCTGGCGGAGCTTGCCGCCGTCTGCGACATCATCCCGGAGCGCGCCCGCTCAGCGGGCGAGCGGCTGGGCGTTCCGTGGTTCACGGACGCGCTCGAAATGCTCCGGCATGTCCGGCCGGACCTCTGCCACATCACTACCGGAGGATATGAGTACGGGAGCGACCACTGGCAGCCCACCCTCCAGGCCTTCGAGGCGGGATGTCACGTCCTTTGCGAGAAGCCCATCTCCAACGACATCCCCCGGGCCATCGAGATGGTGCAGGCCGGCCGCAGGGCCGGCCGCTGTTTCGGGATCAATTTCAACCACCGCTTCACCGAAGCGGCGCGCGTCGCCCGCCAGTGGGTGGACGAGGGGAAGATCGGACCGCAGCTCTTCGTCAACGTGGCGCTCTGGATCGGGCGCTTCCAGGACCCGGATTCGCCCTACTTCCACATCAAGGCCCTGACTCCCCATGCGATGGATCTGATCCGCCATTTCTGCGGCGACGTGGAGAGCGTCCAGTGCTTCGCGATGAAAGCCCCCGGCCGCCGCATCTGGAGCACGGCGTCCTTCAACTTCCGCCTTGCAAGCGGAGCGGTGGGCCACCTGACGAGCAGCTACGACATCGGACGCGGTCACCCGATGGAACGCTGCGAGGTGGCCGGGACCGAAGGGCGGTTCGTTCTGGAGGACATGTGGCGGGAAGCCACGCTCTACCCGGCATCGACGCTGGTGAAGACCGTCTACACGAACCCGGTTTTCGGAGGGTTCCGGGACTTCAACGACACCTTCCGCGACCGCATCCACCGGTTTCTGGAGCAGGTGGACTCCGGCGCGGGCCCGGACGAGATCGACGGCTCCGGAGCCGACGGGCTGGAGGCCCAGAGGATCATCGAGGCCGCCATTCTGTCGCTGGAACAGGGACGGATCGTGCGCATCGAGGAGATAGCAAAGTGAACTCAGCTGACAGAGTCCGGACGGCCCTGCAGCGCGGCCAGCCCGACCGCGTGCCCGTCGTGGAGTTCCTGATCGACCCCGCCGTCTACCGGGCCATCCTTCCGGACGCGCAAGACCAGGCCGACTTCACGGACCGGATGGACATGGACGCGGTGGCGTGCAGCCCGGACTGGCTCCGCGTGAGGGAGAATCCCGACGGCACCTTCGTGGACGAATGGGGGGTGACCTACGTCTCCCGCGGTCCCGAACTGCTGAGCCATCCGGTGCGGGGACCTGTCGAGACCCTGGAAGACGCCCGCGCCTACTCCCCGCCGGACCCCGACGCCCCTTACCGGCTGGAGACTCTGCGCGATCTGGTCCGGCGTTACAAGGGCAAACGGGCTATCATCTTCCACCATCGCGCGGAGTTCATGTGGTCGGCCTACGTGATGGGGATGGACGGCCTGCTGGCCGCGCTTCTGTGTGAGCCGGAGCTGGCCGAGTATCTGATGGACAAGGTGCTGGAAGCCAACATGCGGGTGGCGCAGAACGCCATCCGCGCCGGAGCCGACGTGGTGGTTCTGGCCGACGACTACGCCCACAACCCCGGTCCGATGATGAGCCCGGACGTGTTCCGCCGGTGCCTTCTGCCGCGGATGGCCCGGATGGTCGAACTGATCCGCGCGGAAGGCGCACTGTGCATCAAGCACACGGACGGCAACATCTATGCGCTGCTGGACATGCTGGTTTCCACGGGGATTCACGGCCTCAATCCGCTGGAGCCTCTCGCCGGAATGGACCTGAGGACCGTGAAGCGTCTCGCCGGAGACCGCGTCTGCCTTGTCGGCAACATCGACTGCGGCGAGCTGCTTCCCCACGGCTCCCCGGAGGAGGTGACGGAGGCTGTCCGCAGGGCCATCGAAGACGCCGGCGAAGGCGGAGGGTTCATCCTCTCTAGCTCCAACAGCATCCACAGCTCGGTCCGGCCGTCAAACTATGTGGCGATGCTGGAGGCGGCCCGGCGGTTCGGCAGCTACTCCTGAGCTACTCTTCCAGGGTGAAGTCCGCGCCGGCGTGCTTCAGAGCCCGGACGATGACGGCGGCATTGTCCGGCAGAAAGAACTGCTTGGGCGTGCCGTGGTCGCTGTAGCCGATCAGGATCTCGTCCGCCAGCGGCCAGGGCCTGCGCCGGACGCGCACGGAGCGGATGGCATCCAGCGGGATGTCCAGCCGGGCGAACGCGTTGCGAAAGTTGACGATGAAGCGCCGGTTGGTCACAAAGACCTCGTACGGGGCGAACACCCAGCCCGCAAGCGTGCCGAGGATCCAGCCGGTCTTTCCGAACCGGTGATGCAGGACGGCGGCTTCGCCGCGCCGCGGAGTGGCCCGGGGCGGGCCGAATCCCCATAGCCGGACGGCGATCCCGAGATGGGCCAGATCGATCAGGCCGCCCAGCAGAAGCGCGCCGACGATGGCGGCCGCGGCGATGATCAGAGCGATGTCAGGCACCCTTCGGCTGAATGCTCCCGTGCAAAGGTCGTTGGTCAGCGGCAGTATAGCCCAACGGCCGCGCTTCCGTCCTCCGCGGCCCAGCCGCGCACAGACGGCTCCCGCGCCGCAGCGGGGCGGCGAGGGCTGGCCGTGGTTCTCGAACGGCGCCCGCCGGGGTCAGCGCCCCTGGCAATCGGAGCAGTAGCCCGAGACGTCTATCCGGATGTTCTCGACATCGAATCCCAGCTGCGCTTCGAGCTTGTCGCGGAGGCGCTTCTCGCAGGAGGTCTCGAACTCCACGATCCGCCCGCACGACTGGCAGCGTATGTGGTGATGCCCTCCCGTCTTCTTGAACTCGTAACAGCGCCGGTCGTCATCGAAGATGAGCTCATCGACAAGACGAGACTCCTTCAGAAGGGCGATGGTACGGTAGACGGTGGACAGACTCACCCTCGAGTCGATGTCGCGAGCCTTACGGTAGAGGGTCTCAACGTCGAGATGCTCGTCCGAGGCGCGAAGGATGTCGTAGATCAGCCTGCGCTGGCGAGTCGCCCGCTGCCCCAGAGGAGGGACGGCGTCGTCCTTCCGTTCGGGCTTAATATCCAGTTGGATGTCAGGGCAGTCCATACCCGGATATTACCCCTTCTGCGAAAACCTGTCAATACTTTGTGTTATTTTTCTCAAGTAGCGAACCGGTCGCAACTTGCCCGCTTCGGCCGATATCCCGAAATGCTGCGCAGGGAATCACCCCGGGATTCTGAAAAAGCGTTAAAATGCCAATACTTTCACTGCGCGCATCCGGCGCGCCAGCGCAGGGATGAACCTGCCTGCCTTCCGGCATCGTCTTCGCAGGAGGGTGTTCTGTGGACCTGCTGAGTTCCGGGTACGAATTCCTTGTCAAAGGCGGCCCGGTGATGTGGCCGCTTCTTCTGGCGTCCGTGCTTGCGCTCGGCGCCGCCATCGAGCGCTATCTTCTTCTCCGGGGAGCTCTGGACGGAGCAGAGGAGCTGATCGAAGAAGTCTCACGCACCGTGCTGCGGGGGACGGTCGACGAGGCGCGCGGACGGGCCCTGCGGGCGGGAGGCCCGGTGGGCCGCGTGATGGCGGCGGGTCTGGATCACTGGCACGCCGGGAGCATTGCCTGCGAAAAGGCTATGGAAGAGCGCGGGATGATCGAACGGGAGGCTCTCTCGAAGAGGCTGGTCATCCTGGACACGGTCATTACCGTGGCCCCGCTTCTGGGGCTTCTCGGCACGGTCACGGGCATGATCAAGGCTTTCGAGGTGGTGGGCGCCGAGAATCAGATCGGGAGCCCCACGGCCATCACCGGCGGAGTCGCCGAGGCGCTCATCGCCACAGCCACCGGCCTCTTCATCGCGATAGTGACCCTGGTGATCTATAACTACCTGAACGACCGGGTCCGGCAGGTGGTGGGGATGATGGAGATCGCCGGAACGCGCATCGTGAACCTGCGCACGGCGCTGGACGAGGCATCGGGAGGGACCGGCGATGCGCATTGCGCCCTACCAGCCTAAGAAGGCTCGCATCGAGATCGTGCCGATGATCGACACGATCTTCTTTCTGCTCGTCTTCTTCATGATGGCCTCTCTGGCCATGACCACCATGCGAGGGATGCCGGTGAACCTGCCGAAGGCCGCTCAGGCCCAGTCCAGGCCGGTGGACAAGGTGGTGCTCACGCTGACGGCAGACGGCCGCTACTATGTGGACCGGCAACGGGTCACCTTCGAGCAGATCCGCCCCGCCCTGAAGGAGGCGCTCCGCCGCAACCCGGACACGGCCGTGGTCATCAACTGCGACCAGAGCCAGCGCGTGAAAGGGCTGGTGGAACTGGCCGACGAGGCGAAGAGCTGCGGGGCCAGGCTGCTGACCATCGCCACCAGGCCGAAGGAGGAAGGCGAACCCTGATGGACCGGCGGCGCGACCGGGTCTTCCTGGCCGGGATAGCCGCCTCGCTCGCGGCGCATGTGGCGGCGGTGTCGGTCATCGCCGTCCGGGCGGCGTCGCAGGGCCCTGCCGCGCATCAGATCGAGTTCCTGCCCGTCGAATTCACCCGGGAGGCTTCGCCCGTCGAGGTCCAGCGCCCGCAGACGACTCCGCCGCCTCCGCCCCCCGGGCCTCAGCCGGTGCCGGAAGCGCGTCCCGTGCGGCAGAGCGCTGTCCGCGAGGAGCGCGTGCCACACCCACCGCGCCACTCCCCCGCCCGGCCCCTCGCGCCTTGGCGGCAGGCCGCCCTTCCGGGCCGTCCCGGCGGCGGTTCCGTTGCCCGGCCGGGAGGCGGAGAGCTGGATACCGGCACTCCGTCAGCCGGCGGGGACCTGGACCTGGGCCCGGGAGGGCGGACCCGGCCCGGCTGGGTGCCGGGGCGGGGCACCGGCGAGGGCTCCGGGACGGGCCCGGGCCGCGGCGATCCCGAACCGGCGGCCAATCCCGGTCCTGCGGCCCCTCCGGCTCCCGCGCCGGCTCCAGCGCCCCGGGAGGTACGCGTCACCGTGTGCCAGGCGAGCGGCATGCTGCCCGGCCGCTACTGCCAGAACACCGTGACCCGCACGTTCCGCGAGGCCGACGCGCCCACCCGCGTCTGCACCCTCTGCAAAGCCCCCGAGCCGCCTGCGCACCGCTCCACTCAGGCCGAGACGGTGAAGGCCCGTTTCCTGAGCGGCCCGAGCCCCTCCATCCCGGCATCTTTGCGCCTGGCCCGGCCGGTCTCAGTCACCTGCCAGTACACGGTCGGGACCGATGGCGCAGTGAAGGACGCTGAGATCGTGGACTCCTCCGGCTTCCGGGCGCTGGATCAGGAGGTCCTGAAGGCCGTCCGCGCCTACCGGTACAGCCCGGCCACGCAGGGGGGCATCCCGCGGGAGGTGACCATGAGGCGGACATTCACCTTCCAGCCGACCGACTGAACGGGCCGCTTCCTAAAAGGGCGCGGACGCGATGAGGGAGAGGATCTGCTCCCTGCGCTGACGGACCCACTCCAGCGCGGCCTTCACCTCCGGGTCCGGCCGTTCGAGCATCGAATCCCCCTCCCCGAGAAGGGCGCAGTAGATCCAGGCTTCCAGCACGGCGCCCCGCAGGGAGAGGCGGGAGGCTTCGGCCTCCTGCTCGAGCTGCTCGCCGGCCACGGGATCGCCGGCCTGGAGCGCAGCCCCGGCGCGGGAGCGCACCTGAGCGGCGAGACCTTCGATGGCCGGAAGGACCCCGTCCCGGAACCGTCTCAGCCAACCGGGATGCTCGCGGGTCGCTGCGACGTAGACTCCATCGCGCCAGGCGAACACCTTCCGTGGAAAGGGCGACCTTGCGAACGGAAGGCCGCCGAACCCGGCGAAACGGCCGTCGTGGGTGACGATGCGGGCCCAGTCCCCCCCGTCCAGAAACGCGAACTCGGCGTTGTCCAGCGTGACCGCTTCGCCGTCCCACTCCAGCAGGACCCGCACGCTCCCTTGCCCGCGGTCCATCTGCAGAATGACGTGCCTGTTGCAGCAGTGCGTGCCGCCGGTGAACTCGCGCAGCACCACTTCGGGCCAACCATCTCCGTTCAGATCCATCAGACGGACGATGGTGGACGGCTCGCACGAGCGGCTCCAGACCTCCTTCCCGCCGTGGAGGACCTGAGCCGTGCCGCCCCGCTCGATATCGCCCCCTCTGGCTGCCAGGCGCACCGTGAAGCCGTCCGAGGACCAGGACTCGCCCGGACCGCTTTGCATCTTCAGCCGGCCCATCTCCCGCACCGGCCGCGGCTCCAGCGCCTTCGGCGGCTGCGCGCAGGCAACCGCGCACAACGCCAGAAGGACTCCGGCAGCCGCCGCCTCACGCGCCCAGCGCACGTCTGGCCCTTTCCAGATCTGCAGGCGTGTCCACCCCCACCGGCCGGAAATCCGTCGGAACCATGCGGATCTTCCAGCCCGCCTCCAGCGCCCGGAGCTGCTCCAGCGACTCGGCCTCCTCCAGCCGCCCGCGCTCCATCCGCGCGAACTCCAGGAGACGGTCCCTCCGCCAGGCATACACGCCGATGTGCCCGAACCGCGCCGGACGGGCCCCCGTGCGGTCGTACGGAATGCACGACCGGGAAAAATAGAGCGCTCTGCCGCAGCGGTCCACCACCACCTTGACCAGATTCGGATCGGACGCGTCCTCCTCCTCGCCCAGGGGAAACATCAGGCTCCCCAGCGCCGCGTCCGCATCCGAGCGCATCGCGGATACGAGGGCATCCAGGTCCTCGCCCCGGATGAGCGGCTCGTCCCCCTGAATGTTCACCACGAGCTCCGCTTCCAGTCCAGCGGCCGCCTCGGCCACCCGGTCCGTCCCCGTGGGATGCTCCGGCGCGGTGAGGACCGCCCTCGCTCCAAACGAAGCGCAGGCCGAGACGATCTCTTCATCCGGGGTCGCGACGATGACCTCATCCAGAAGCTCTGCCGCGCTCGCCCGCTCCCAGACCCAGCGGATCATCGGCCTGCCGGCAATGTCGGCCAGCGGCTTGCGCGGCAGGCGCGTGGCCGCCAGCCGCGCGGGAATCACTCCGACGGCCCGCCCCTCATCCACCGGCCTTAGCCCCCCTCCGGATGATCTCCACCAGGCGGGTGGTGGACCGGTCCTCCACCAGCCCAAGCACACAGACGACGGCCCCGACCTCCCGCACCACCTTAGCCTCCGGCAGGTCTTCCGGCCGGTAGTCCCCTCCCTTGGTGTGGATGTGGGGGCGCACCGCCCGGATCAGCTCGTCCGGGGTCAACTCGTCGAAGATGCTGACGGCATCCACCGCACGCAAGGATGCCAGCATCTCGGCGCGCTCATCCTCCGGCACGATGGGCCGCTCCGGCCCCTTGAGGGCGCGCGTGGAGGCGTCCGAGTTCACGCCCACCACGAGTCGATCCCCCAGCGCTTTCGCCTGGGCAAGGTAGCGGGCGTGCCCGATGTGGAGGATGTCGAAGCAACCGTTCGTGAAGACGATCTTCTCCCCGGCATCCCGCCACTGGCGGCAGAGCCGGGCCACCTCCTCCCGCGTCAGGATCCGTTCGGATGCGTCCGTCAAAGGCCGTTCTCCCTCGCATGTCTGATCAGATGGGCGATCTCCGCCGGCACCGCCGTCTGCACGCCCAGCTTGCGGACCACGCTGGCCCCGGCGAAGTTGGCCAGCCGGGCAGCCGTCACGATGTCCGCGCCGGCAGCCAGCGCCAGGGTCAGGGTGCTGACCACGGTGTCCCCGGCTCCGGCGACGTCGAAGACCTCGACCGGCATCACGGGGATATGCTCCACCTGCGCGTCCCCGTGGAAGACCGTCATTCCGTGCGCTCCGCGCGTGATGATGACGTTGCCCGCTCCCGCCCGCTTCAGGATCCGGGATCCCGCGCGCTCCACGGTGGATTCATCGCGGATCTCGACGCCGCTCGCGGCTTCGGCTTCCACCTGGTTCAGCGTGATGAGATCCGCGCCGCGGAACCATCGCAGGTTGCGGGGCTTGGGGTTCGACGTGAAAACGATGCCTCTCTCGCGGGCCTGAGCGATCGCGTCCTGGATAAGCTGGCCAACAAGGCCCTTGTCATAGTCCGAGGCCACCACCGCGTCAACGCGGGACAGACAGTCCCGGATACTCTCGCGCAGCCGCCGGAGCACCACTCCCTCCGGACGGCAGCGTCTTTCACGGTCCACCCGGACCACCTGCTGGTTCGCGGCGATGATGCGGGTCTTCAGAGTCGTGCAGGTATGAGGGTCCTGCACCAGGCCGTCCGTCCGCACCCCAAGGGCTTCGAGCTGTTCGGCCAGACGCCGGCCGGCCTCGTCGCAGCCCGTGACGCCGACGATGGAGACTTCTCCCCCGAGAGCGCGCACGTTCGCCGCCACATTCGCGGCCCCGCCCGGCGCCCAGCGCATCTCCTGCACGTCCACCACCAGCACCGGCGCCTCCGGCGAGATACGCCGCGTGTCCCCCATCAGATACTCATCCAGCATCACGTCACCGATGACGAGCACCCTCCGGCCGGACAGGCGCTCCAGCAGATGCTCCAGCGGGTCTTTCAACGCCCCTCCTTTTCCCGGTGTGCCCGCGCCTGCATCTCATCCAGCACGGCGGCCGCAAGCAGCGGCACCATGATCTCGTGATGGCCTGTCAGCGAGATGCCCTCCGCCCCCAGCTCCGCCACCCGGTTCACCACCTGCTGGTTGGAGCGATAATGCTGCACGAAGTCCATATTGATGCCCGTGAAACCGGCCAGGTCCACATCCAGGCTCCGGAGCACCGTCAGGGCCTTGAGGATCACCTCCGGAAGCACCACCGCCGATCCGATGTTCATCAGCACCCCGCCGCCCCCGAGGCCCCGCATCGCTTCGACCAGGATGCGAAAGTCGCGGAGCGAAGTGTCGCCGATGGCCGCCCCGTCGGCCGACGGATGCATGTGAACCACATCGGTTCCGACCCCGACGTGCACGGTGACGGGGACGCGGAGCTCGTAGGCTGCGGCGAACAGCGAGACGTGACGGTTCGGGCAGTCCGCGGCCACCAGCGCCCGCCCGACGCTTTCGCCGAACCCGAGCTGAAGCTTGCTGCCTTCCACCACCGCGCGGTTCAGGAAGTCCGCAGTCTCGTGCGCCATCCCGAAAGCCCCGTCCCCGATGCCCCGCTCCACGTATTCGCTGGTGTGACCGAACAGAGCGATCTTCAGATCGTGGATGGCGCCCGCCCCGTTCGTGGCGGCAGCAGTGATGACTCCGCGGGTCATGAGGTCGATGAGCACCGGAGCGTGCCCGGTCTTGATGACGTGCCCTCCCAGGCAGACGACCACCGCCCGGCCCTCGCGTGCGGCCCCCGCGATGGCTTCGGCGGCCCGTCTGAGCGATCCGGCCGCCAGGAGGCGCGGAAGGCTGTCGATCAGCTCCCGGACGGAGGCGCCCTCCGGCACCGGGCGCGCGAAGTCGCGGAGGTGGACCTTGCTCTGCCGGTCCCGGATGGAGCTGCGGCGGACCCGGGACAGGTCCGCCTGGGGGTAGCGGCTGGTCACTCCCCGCCCTCCCCCCTCAGCCGGGCAGACAGCGGGAGGGGCTCAGCGGAACTCGCTGTCCGAGACTCCCGAGTTGATGCGGATGTTGCTGTAGACGCTGGTCCCCCCGAGCCGCCCATGACCGTTGAAGACCCTCTGCTCTCCCGGCACCCAGATGCCGTTCACTCTGCGGTGCCCGCTGTAAACGTAACGGACCCTCAGAGACCCGTCCGCCTCGCGCTTCTCCCTGCGCAGGAGCTTCAGGTCCTTCGCGTCCACCCAGATATACTGCTTCTTTTGCGGGCTGTTGGCAAGGGAAAGGGTCAGGACATAGCAGGGCACGCCGTTGAGGCTCTCCGTCCGCACGCCCTCAACATTGAAGAACTGCCACAGCGAGCCTGTCACAATGCCCACGTCCAGAGCATTCTGCTTCTTGTGCGGCTCGTCGCCGATATCGTCCGTCTTCTTGATGAGGCCGGCCTTCACCCGCTTCATATCCCCCGTGACGATGTAGGTGACGTTCACCAGACCGGCCCGGGCGGTCATCTTGAACTTGTCGGGGTCCTTGAAGACCAGCTGCGACCTCTTGAACTCGTATGCCCGGCCGTAATCTTTTCCGATGACGGCAAGTTCCTTCTGATCGGCGAAGGCGATCTCGACATCCATCCGCAGGTCGCGGAACCCGGCGGTCGCCTGCTGGATGCGCGAGCGCACCTCGGCCAGGGACACCGCCCCGGCCTCTTCCGCCGTCGCCTGCTTGATGAGCAGGGACAGCGCGAGCATCAGCACAGCCTTCCGGAACAGCTTGTCGAACGTCAAAGTCACCTGGGCACTCCTTCCAGTTCGCCGGGCGTCCTCTGCGGGCCGCCGCAGTCTTCGGGCTTCCAGAGTTTGGCCTGACGCAGGAACACCGCATAGGCCGCCAGACACGCCACCACGAAGCCGTGCTGCCCGTCCAGAAACCCCCGCTTCCAGATATACACCTCCAGAAACTTCCTCACAAGCGACAGCGCCATCCCTGCCGGAGTGACGCGCACCTTCCGCCCGCTCTCCATAAGCTGCCGGGCCGCCAGCGAGCTGTAACGGTCCTGCCGCCGCACATAGTCGCTGATGGAGGCATACGTATGATGCAGAAGGTCTCCCGTGAGATTCCCGGCCGGATGCCCGGTCACGAACGTCTCGTGAACGGCGGACTGCGAAAACCTGCCCGTCCCTCTCCCGACCAATCGGACTGTCCGGTCCGGATACCAGCCTCCGTGGCGCATCCACCGGTCGATGAAGCGGCTCAGCCGGGGAACACTGTAGACCCGGAAACCGGAAATATCGCCGGATACCACGGCCCGGACCTCTTCGGCCAACCGCGGACTCAGCTCCTCGTCGGAATCCAGCACGAAGATCCAGTCCCGCGTGCAACTCTCCAGGGCCAGGTTCTTCTGCGGTCCGTAACCGAGGAACTCCTGCAGGATGATCCGGTCCGTGAAGCGCCGGGCGATATCGAGGGTGCCGTCCGTGGAGCCGCTGTCCACCACCACGATCTCGTCCGCGAACGAGACGCTTGCCAGCGCGTTATGCAACGTCCTTTCGCTGTTGAACGTGGTAACGGCCACCGAAAGACCGGGATTCACCGCAGAACCGCCCGTCATTTTGACCCGCATCCCTCCAGACCGGTTTCGCCTGCCCGGACCGAGCGGCGGGAGACGGCCCCGGCCGCCGCGTCCAGCAGCTCGCCGCAGGCCCGCTCCACAGTGAACGGCGACGCCTTTGGCGTCCGGCGCAGACAGCCTTCGCGCCGCCACTCATCGTATATGGCGCGAAGCGCGGTCCGGACCGCTCCGGTATCCCGCAGGTCCACCGCAATATGCCCGAGATCGACGAGAATGGACTGCAGCTCAGGGTTCGCGCGCGTCAGCCCGAATACCGGCACTCCCGTCTGCAGGTATTCATAGACCTTGGAAGGGATGGTGGCGCTGGAAAGGGGACCGTCGTGCTGGATGGCGGCAAGAAGGCAGCAGCGGCGCATTGCCGACAGCGACTCCGACTGCGGCCCGGCTCCCTCCACCCGGAGCATCTCCGGGAACGCGAAGCTCCCCAGCTCCCGCCGCGACTGGCGGTCGCAGTGACCTTTCTGCCAGAACCGGACGCTGGCCCTCGCCCGGGGGGCGGTCCGGGCCAGATGCTCCAGAGCATCCAGCAGCGGGCCGGGACGCCGGCCCATCACCAGCGAACCGAAATGGCCGATGAGCAGCGTTCCTGACCCCGCCCCTCTGGGCTCAGGGGCCGCCTGCACAGGCTCCGCGCCGGGATAGATGACCCGGCCCTTACCGCCCAGAGACTGGCGGCGCTCGAACTGCTCCATCGCACCCCGGGTCACGAACACCACGGCGTCGGCGTTCGCGGCCACGATCCTCTCCACGAAGGCATTGTAGAGCCGCTCCCCCGGTTTCTGCGCGTTGCCGAACAGGATGGGGTCCTGAAACTCCGCCAGCCAGGGCAACCCCGTCAGCCGGGCGCAGACCCATCCCGCCAGGTGGGCGGAGGGAGCTCCGCTGGTGGAGTAGATCAGGCCCGCGCCGGCCCGGCGCGCCCACGCCGCGGCGACCGGCCCGGCGGAGGCGAACCAGGACCACGAGGCCTCCTGCCGAAGCAGCGCCGACTCCAGCAGATGACCCGGCAGAAGGGGCAGAACGAGCCCCGCGCGAACAATGCTCCTGACCCACGGCCGGCGGACGCGGCAGGCGGCCATCAGCCGGACTTCCTGACGCAGACCGGAAAACGACAGACACGGGGCCCGCCGGCAAAAGGGGGCCGCATCCGGCGGCGATGCGCAGGACGTGACGACAAGCGGCTCGATGCCCTGCTCCCGGAGCCGGGGCAGGCGGACACTCAGGTGATGGGACGAGGCCCTGCCGTCCAGTCCGCACTGGTGGCTGATGACCAGCCATCGAGAGGGAACGGCCGCGCTCACCCGTCCCAGTCCCCCAGCAGCCGGCGATACAGCGGGGAAGTCCGGGGCGGCATCCCCAGGGCGAACCAGGCGAGCACCAAAGCCCGCTCCCTCAGGCGCTGGCGGCGCCGCGGGCTGATGGGAGCCACAAAGGCAGCGGCCGCGGCGCGCCGCAGGTGGCCGGCCAGGCACGCAACGGCAGAAAGGCAGGCAGCCGCCCCGCCCCGGCGCAGGCGCAGGAGCTGAAGCCGGCTTCGCACCATCTCCACCGAAGCCGCCGCTCTCATGGCTCTCGCCGAACCTCCGCCAAGGTGCACCACCACGGCACGCCCGCACACCCCGAGCCTCCAACCCGCAGCCGCAAGGCGCATGCTCAGGTCGGCGTCCTCGTGGTAGAAGTAGAGACGTTCGTCGAACCCGCCGGCCTCCTGGAAGGCCGTCCGCCGGACCATCAGAGCCGCCCCTCCCAGATAGGCGCCGGGCGGCAGGAGACCGCCGCGCTCCGCGACCGGCCTCAGGCGCTGCCTCCTCCGCCGCCTCACAGGGCCGAACAGGTCGGCAAGCGGGTCCGGCAGAAGCTCCGCGGACATCTGGGGCCGCCCGTCCGCGCCGGCTATCCGCGGAGCCACCGCTCCGAGCTTTTCGTCGGCGTCCAGCTCCGCAAGCAGAGTCTCGATGCATCCCTCCGTGACGAGGGCGTCGCTGTTGAGCAGAAAAAGGGCTCTGCCTGTCGCGGCCGCGGCGCCCAGGTTGCAGGCCCTGCCAAAGCCGCAGTTCTCCCGGCTGCGGATGACCGCCGCCTCCGGAAACCTGCGCCGCACCTCCTCCGCCGTTCCGTCACGGGAAGCGTTGTCCACCACAACGAGCCGCACCGACCCGTCGGGCGTCCACCGCAGGACCGATTCCAGACAGCGAAGCGTCATCTCCCGGGTGTTCCGGGTGACCACGATGCAACTCACCGGAGGCATGTCCGCCGACACGTCCAAAGCAGCCCTCACCCCGGCCTGGCGCGCACGACGAACTGGTAGGTGAACGCATCCGGGCAGAGCCAGCGCAGCCTCCGGTCCGTCCTGGCCCGGTATACCCGCTCCAGAGCGTCCACGCGATAGCCGCTGGACTCGAACAGGGCCGCAACGGTCTTTCTGGTGAAGAACCGCAAGTGCGAGTCGTCCATGATGCCGGAATCCGTATAGTCCCAGCGTCCAAGGAGCAGCTCTTTGCGGATCTTGTAGTAAGCCACGTTCGGAATGGAGGCCACCACGGCGCCATTGTCCTGAAGCGACGCCCGGCATCGCCGCAGAACGGCGGCCGGATCGGCCAGATGCTCCAGCACGTCCGCGAACACGGCGAAATCGAACCCGCCGCCCGCCTGGTCCCAGACCTCCGGACTAGTGATGTCCCCGACGATCAGCCTCTCCGCGAACGGAGCCGCCTGCTGCGCAGCGGCGGGGTTGATCTCCACCGCCGTGACCCGGCAGCCCATCTCCCGGGTCAGGTAACGCGTGAAATAGCCCGTCGCGCATCCGGCTTCGAGCACACGCGAACCCGGCCGCATCAGCCGCGCGACGGCAAGCTGAGTCTTACCAACGGAGTCCTGATGATACGTCTTCAGGGGATCTTCTCCTCCGCGGGCCGATCTCCGGAAACCTTCGCCCACGAGTATACCTGACAATCATTCGCGCAATCCAGCGCGCGGGAACGGGGAGAGTCTGGCGGACCCCGCGCGAGCCCCGCGGCCATGTCACACCCCGATTGCCGCCGGGGTGCCGGTATGTTATACTTTGTGAAACTGTGAATGCGCGCTTTCACGCGGCCGCGAAGCCGGTCCCTTCCGGCGCGGACCTGCTGAGCGGCGGGTGCAGCCAGGCTGCCCTGCACGACGATGCCGCCCGCCGGGCACCGATGTGGAGAGCGTCCGATGAACCAGTCGACCAACCGGGTCCCCGTCCCCACCCTCGAGCGCATGGCCACCTATCTCGCCTGTCTGCAGGAGCTCGACGCCCGCGGGGTGGAGACCGTCTCTTCGGCGGAGATCGAGAAGCTGACGGACGTGAACGCGGCTCAGTTCCGGAAGGATCTGAGCTATTTCGGGGAGTTCGGGCGCCCGGGGATCGGCTACAGCGTTCCGGAGCTCGCGCGCCGCATCAGCAGGATCCTGAAAGTGGACCGGGAGCAGCCGGTCTTGCTGGTCGGAGCAGGCAACCTGGGGTCGGCTCTGGTGGGCTATCCGAGCCTGTCGCGGGAGCATTTCCGCATTGCCGCCGTGTTCGACAACAATCCGTCCAAGATCGGGCGCAGGCTCTGGGACCATGAGATCCGCGACATCGCCACCCTCCCCGAAGTAAACCGCGAGATCGGAGCGCGCCTGGGCATCATCGCCGTTCCCGCCAGCGCCGCCCAGTCCGTGGCGGAACTGATGGTCGGGGCCGGCATCACCGCCATTCTGAACTTTGCGCCCGTCTCCCTGAAAGTCCCGCAGGGGGTGGTAGTGCGCAACGTCGATTTCGTGCAGGAGATGGCGGTGCTTTCCTATCATCTGGCGGTCTGAATGGGCCCGCAGTGGCGCCTGCGGTACGCGCCCGTAAGGGTCAAGATCTTCGTGCCGGTGACCGTGGTGCTGGCGGCGGCGTTCGCCTGCATCGCGTACGCCACCTCTCTTGTGCTGGAGCGCCAGCTCAGGGAGGCGAGCGAGCGCACCGCGCTGCAGAAGGCCGAGGTCGCCGAGACAGCGGTGCGCCGGGCCATGCTGGACGGTCTGACCCGCGAGATGAAACACACCGTGTCGGACCTCGGCGAGTCCCCGGAGCTCCCGCGCATCGCCCTGCGCCGGGTTGACGGGAGCTATGTGGTCGACCGGCGCGAGCCGGGACACCCCTACGTGCCGACGTTCGACTTTCCAACGCCCGGCGCCGCCATCACCCAAGAAGTCGTGTTCGACGGTCAGAGCTACCTGCGCGTCACCAAATCCATCGCCAACGACCGCTCCTGCTACCTCTGCCACCCTCCCTCGCAGAAGACGCTGGGCTACCTGGAGGTTGATGTCTCCACCACCTGGCTGACCCGCCGGGTCAGTCAGTCCTACACGCTCATCGCAGCAGTGGCCGGCATCACGCTGGTGCTGGTGTGGCTTGCGGTGACGCTTTCCGTGAACGCGGCGGTCCTGGCCCCCCTGCTGCGGCTGGGAAGGGCCATGTCCGGTCTGAAGCGCGGGGACAGACAGGTCCGCCTGGAGGACGAGTCGCGGGACGAGATCGGCCGCCTGGCCCACCATTTCAACGAGATGGCCGAACAGATCCGCGAAGCCGAACAGGAGCTGGTGCGCACCGAGCGCCAGCTCGCGGAGGCGGAGCGGCTGGCCAGCGTGGGCCTGATGGCTGCAGGCATCGCGCACGAGATCAACAACCCGCTCGCCGCGGTCTCGATGGCCGCCGAGCTTTTGAACACCCCCGGCATCAGCGAGGAACAGCGCTCGAAACTGTCGAAGATGGTGCTGGAGGGGGCGGAGCGCATCCAGAACATAGTGGCGGAGCTGCTCACGCTGGATCGCAGGCAGGGTCTGGCGCTGAAACCGGAAGACCCGGCCACGGTGCTGAGGCAGGCGCTTCACTCGGTGGATGTTCCGGCGCACATCCGGGTACACTTCCGCGTCCAGGAGAACCTGCCGAAGATTCTGGTGCACCGGGACAAGATCGCGCGCGCTCTGGGTAACATCATCAAAAACGCGGTGCAGGCGATGCCGGAGAAGGGCGAGCTGACGTTCTCCACGGAGACGTCGGACGGCAGGATGCATATCTACATCACCGACACGGGATGCGGCATCGCTCCGGAGATCCTAGAGCACATCTTCGACCCGTTCTTCTCGACGCGCGAGGTGGGAAAGGGTTTCGGACTGGGGCTGGCCTTCGCGCACAGCATGATCGAGCAGCACGGAGGCGAGGTCTTCGCGGCCAGCACGCTCGGAGAAGGCAGCACGTTCACCGTGGTGCTCCCGCTGGCGCAGGAAGAGACGCAAGATGCCAAAGAGGGTATGGAGCCCGGAGAGGGTCATTGAGGAGATCCGGGATCTGAGCCGCCAGGGCGTGGATCTCCGGCACGGCGCCGTGCAGCAGGAGCAGAAGCGGCTCGTCAGCGCCGCCATCCGCTACTTCGGAAGCTGGCGGTCCGCGGTGGAAGCCGCCGGCGTGGACTACGACTCGCTGCGGAAGAGCTCCGAGGAGCAGCGGCTGCAGAAGATCGGCAAGTGGTCGCACGAACGCATTCTGGAGGAGATCCGTGAACTCCAGAGCCGAGGAGAAGACCTGCGCGCGGTGATGGTCAAGAATAAGTTCCCCTCTCTGTTCTCGGCGGCCGTCAGCCCGCGCTATTTCGGCAACTGGCGCAAAGCGCTGGAAGCGGCCGGCATCGACTACGACGGGCTCCTGTCGAAGTCCCCCCGCGGACGCCCGCGCCGGACCGAGGTCTGGCATACCGGGCTGATTTTGGACATGATCCGTTCGCTGAAGGAGGCCGGCGAAAGCCTGGAGGCCGAGCAGGTGTCCCTCCGGCATCCCCGCCTTCTGAGACTGGCCACCAGCAGGCTCGGAAGCTGGCACGCCGCGGTGGACATGGCCCTCAACCCTCCCGCTTCCCGCTGAGCGCGCCCTGCCGGGCGGACACCGTCAGCCGCCCAGCTCCAGACGCACCCGCTCCGCCTCCCGGAAGATCAGCATTTGCTCCTCTTTCGTCCACCGCCCGGCATTGCGCAGCTGCATGGTCATCCGGGGATTGCCCTCCAGCGCCCGCCGGTTGCGCAGAAGGAACTCGCGGTACAGCACAGTGAAGGGGCAGGCGCCGGGACCGGAAGAGCGGGACGGGTCATAGCGGCAGGACCGGCAGTAGTCGCTCATCCGGTCGATGTAGCGGCCGGAGGCGCAGTACGGCTTGGAAGCCATGACCCCGCCGTCCGCATACTGGGACATCCCCAGCGTGTTCGGCAGCTCCACCCACTCGACCGCGTCCACGTAGACGGCGAGGTACCACTCGTGGACCTTCCGCGGCGCAACCCCGTAGAGCAGAGCGAACAGGCCCGTGACCATCAGACGCTGGATGTGATGGGCATACCCGTATTCCAGCGTCTGCAGCACCGTCTGACGCAGGCATTCCGCCTCCGTCTCCCCGGTCCAGTAGAACGGAGGAAGATCCAGTGTTGCGCCGAGAGCGTTGCGCTCCAGGTATCCCGGCATCAGGAGCCAGTAGACTCCCCGCACGTATTCGCGCCAGCCGATGATCTGGCGGATGAACCCCTCGGCCGAGGGGAGGCTCACGCGCCCCTCGCGCCAGGCCCGTTCCGCCGCCCGCACCGCGGTCAGGGGAGACAACAGCTTCAGGTTCAGCGACGACGACAGGCGCGAGTGATACAGAAACGGCTCCCCGGACCACATTGCGTCCTGGTACGGTCCGAAGAGGGCAAGCCGGTGCTCGACGAAGTGCTCCAGCGCCTGCCGCGCCTGCTCCGGAGTGACCGGCCAGTCGAAGTGCTCGAGCGAGCCGGGATGACCGGGGAACTCCCGCTTCACCAGGGAAATGACCTGCCGCGTCAGCTCGTCGGGCGGGAACGATGCGGGCGGCGGCACCTCTCCGGGTCCGCTGCGCCCGAAGCTGCGCCGGTTCTCGGAATCAAGATTCCACGCTCCTCCCGCAGGCTGCCCGTCCTCCATCAGAATCCCCAGGCGTCGGCGCATCTGCCGGTAGAAGAACTCCATCCGCAGCTGCCTGCGGGAGGCCGCGTGCTCCGCGAAATCGCCGGGGGGGCAGATGAAATGGCGGTCGGGTCGCTCCTCCAGCGGCGTTCCCGCCCCGGCAGCCGCACGCCGGATATCCTCCCGGACGCGCCACTCGCCCGGCTGAACCACGACCGCCTTTCGCGGACGAAGGGACACCAGAGCCTTCCTGAGCTCCTCCCCCAGAGAGCCTGAGTTTCCTGGCGCGTCCAGTTCGGTATAGATCACGGTGGCACCCGACGCGCGGAGCCGGTCGCGGAAATGGCGCATCGCCGAGAGGAAGAGAGCGATGCGAGCTCTGTGGCTCCATACGCACGTGCTCTCGCCCCGCGCCTCCGCCATCCAGACGGCATCGCGGGCCGGGTCGAACCCGTCGAAGGCGGCGGACTCGGCGTCCAGCTGGTCTCCCAGGACGATCACGAGGTTGCGCATACCGTCATTGTAGCGGCGGGCAGTCTGTGTTGACAGGGTGTCCGGCGGCGGGCTAAAGTATTCCCGGCCTCTTTGCCCGGCAAGGAGTAGAACGCACGATGGCATCCTCACTCAAGGAAGGCGACGCGGTCCAGGTCGTGGACCGCGAGGCGACTCCGGCAGACGAGAAGAACCGCACCTTCTTCGACCACTTCCGCAACACCCGCGGCGTGCTCGAGAAGCTGTACGAGGACGGGACCGCCACGGTGGTGCTGGACCCGTCCACGCTGCCGGAGGCGGTGCGCAGGAGGCACGAGGAGCTCACGGAAGTGGCGCGAAAAAAATGGCTGGACGGCCTGAGCTCCGAGGCCCGGGCGCGTCTGACTCCGGAAGAGGAGCAATTCCAGATGCGCTACACCATTCTGGTGAACGTGGACGACCTGCTCCCGGCCGCAGCGGCGAAGAAAGGCGGGAAGGCCGCCGGGGCGAAGGCTCCTGCCGCACCGCATCCCGCGGAAGAAAGATCCGCCCGGAAGCCGCAGGGGTCCGCCAGGGCCTCCGCGCAGGCGGAGACGCCGAGGACGCTGACTCTGAGCGACCTGGAGAAGGCCGAAGAGGAGGCTCTCCGTCAGAGGCAGACGAAAGCCCGGCGTCAGGGGCAAACAGGCTAGAACTCCGGCGGAACAGGCTCCGGGGAGCGCGAAGCAGGGAGCGGGGCGATGCGTGCCCGGACGACGGGGCAAAAGGTGCGAAAGCAGCGTCCGGCGGGAAGTCTGGCCGCTCAGAAACGCCGGCTGGCAGGCGATCTGCTGCGTCTGGCGGTGGTTCTGAGCGCCATTGCGCTCCTTGCCCGCTGGGCGTGGTTCTGAAAGCCCGCTCCGCAGCGGCGACCCGCTGATCCCGTCCGGCCGACGGCCTTCGGGCGGCCTCAGCTCCCGGAACGGTGCAGAAGCCGGGCCCGCAACTCGCCCAACCCCTCGTCGTGAAGGAGGCGCCCGGCCTCCTCGTCCGACATTCCTTCCAGCATCTCGCGCAGCCGCTCGCGTTCCGCGCGCTGGTGTCGCACCACCTCCCGGCGCAGCAGCGCCTGAGCATAGCGCAGACGGTCCTCCCGCGTTCGGCAGACCAGGCGCGGTACGGGTGCCGGACGCCCGTCTTTCAGATGCACCATGGTGACGTGGCAACTGTTGGTCTTGCGAACACGCCCGGAAGGGATGTCCTCGGCGAACACCTCGATCTCCACATCCATCGAGGTCCGCCCCGCGTAAACCACACGGGCCACCAGGGTGAGCAGCTCCCCCACGAAGATCGGCTCGTGGAAGTCCACACGGTCCACCGCCGCCGTCACGCACAGCCCCCCGCAGAAGCGCGCCGCGCAGACATATGCCAGGCTGTCCACCAGTTTGAGCATCTCCCCGCCGTGCACGTTGCCGAGCGCGTTGGCGTGATGCGGAAGCATCAGCTCGGACACCCGCACCTCGGTCTGGTCCGCGAACTTTTCCTGCCTCGTGTCTGCGTTCATCTCAGCGGAAGCTCCGGCGCGGCCGCCGCCGCCTTCAGATTGTCCCGGGCCACCTCCAGATAGCCCGGATCGATCTCGAATCCCACGAACGGCACGCCCAGCCGCAGCGCGGCCAGCGCGCTGTGCCCGATCCCGAGGAACGGGTCCATCGCCAGGCGGATGCGCTCCACGCCGTGGAGCCGCATGCACATCTCCGGCAGCTCCGGCGGAAACGTGGCCGGGTGCGGTCTCTGGGCGTCACGGCTGCGAATGGTGCGGTAAGGGATGAACCAGGTGTTCCCCCGGCAGCGCATCCCTCCCGCGGCCGACCTCCATCGCTCGATGTTGGACGGGTCGCGGTAGGGCACTCCGACGGCCAGCCGGTCCAGCTCGACATCCCCGTTCAGCGTCAGATGAAAGATGTATTCGTGGCAGTCGTTCAGAAAGCGCGGACTGTTGATGGGCTTGTAATGGCCGACACAGATATCGCCCGTCAGGCCCGGATAGTCTCCGGTATCCTTCTTCTCAATGGCGATGGACTTGATCCAGTGAATGGTGTTCTGCAGCACGAAGTGACGGCGCATCACGGAGAGGACATCGAACGGCACCCAGGGATCCCGCGGCTTGCCCCCCACGTTCAGGAAGAAGGAGCCTTTCGGGGAGAGCACCCGGCGCACCTCCGCCGCCCAGCGGTCCGTCCAGAGCAGGTAGTCCTCGCGCGAGATACTGTCATCGTATCCCCGGTACTCGATACCCAGGTTGTACGGGGGTGAGGTGACGACAACATCGACGCCGCCGTCCTCGAGCAGGCGGCGCATTCCGCTCAGGCAGTCTTCGTTGAAGAGGCGGCAGGAGTCCGCGATCACATCTCCCTGCGCCATTCCAGAGACCGGATCAGCGTGGCCTGGTCGGCGTAGTCCAGATCGCCCCCCACCGGCATTCCGTGCGCGATGCGGGTGACTCGAAGTCCGAGCGGCTTGAGGATGCCCGCCAGATACATTGCCGTGGCGTCTCCCTCGATGGTCGGGTTCGTCGCGATGATCACCTCGCGGAACGCTCCATGCGCGATCCGCTGCTGGAGCTCCCGGATCCGCAGCATCTCTGCGGAGACGCCGTCCATCGGGGAGATGACTCCCTGCAGCACGTGGTAGAGACCGCGGTACTCGCTGGTGCGCTCGAAGGCCACGAGGTCCCGCGTGTCGGCCACGACGCACAGCAGCCCCTGGTCACGGTTCGGATCGCGGCAGATCTCGCACAGGTCCTGATCGGTGTAGTTGAAGCACACCCGGCAGGTGTGGACGTGGGATTTCGCCTCCAGCACGGCATCCGCCAGGGCCCGGGCCTCCTCGTCCGTCATCCTCAGGATGTGAAAGGCGAGCCGCTGAGCCGACTTCGGGCCGACCCCGGGAAGCTTCTCCAGCTCTCCCACCAGTCTCGAAAGCGGCCGTGTCAGATAGGACGGCATGGCAGACGAAGGGCGGGCTCAGAGGCCGGGGATGTCCAGCCCCTGCGGGAGCCCGAGGCCGCCGGTGAGGTCCCGCACGCGTTCGGCGCGCAGGTCGTGCACCTTCTCCAGCGCTTCCCGGACCGCGGTCACCACCAGGTCTTCGAGCATCTCCACATCATCGGGGTCCACCACCTGGGGGTCGATGCTGATGTCGAGCAGCTCGCCTTTGCCCGTGACGACCGCGCGGACCATCCCGCCCCCGGACGTGCCCTCCAGGCGCTCGGCGGCCAGTTCTTCCTCCAGGCGCTGGGCGTCCTCCGCCATCTTCTGCGCCTGCTTCATCAGATCTCCGAAACCGCCCAGATTCCCGAATCCTCTTGCCATTATTGCTGGTATCCTGCTGACAGTGTGCCGCGGCGCCGTGCGCCCGCCGGGCCGCTCAGTCGCCTGCGAAGGGGTCTTTCTCGTCCAGCACCTCTCCGCCGAACGTGCGGATGACCTCCTCCACGAGCGGGATGACGCCGGAGCCGTCGCGGGGCTTCGCCTCGCCCCCTTCTGCGGGCGGGACAGACTCCGGCCCGGCCGCACCGGGCGCGGGAGCTCCTCCCGTCCGGGCCAGTCTCGCCCTCACCCGGACCGATGCGCCGGTGACCTTCGCAAAAGCGGCCTCGATCCTGGCGAGCGACTCGGGAGATTCCGTCCTGCTGACGTGGAACGTCCGGTCGCCCTCGAACTCGATGGTGACGGTGCCATCTTCCACCGCTCCCACGCGGCCGTCCTTCAGTATAGCACACAGGCTGGTGTTCGCCCTGTCGGCGCGGAGCGCGTTGATGACCTGCGGCCAGGCTTTCCGGAACAGCTCCAGGTCCGCCGAAGCGCCCGCGGGCGCCGCCGCTGATGGCCGCTCCGGCGCCGCAGACGGGGACTCCCCGCCAGAAGGAGCAACCCGGGGCGGCGCCGCCGGCCCCGCCGGAGACACCGCGGAAGCCGGAGCGGGGGCGGCCGCCGGGGCGATCCCCGGCGCGGCGGCCTCTCCCGCCGGCGAGGCTTGCAGGGCGGACAGCAGGGCCACCTCGATGGCCAGATCGGCCCGCTCCCAGTGCCGCAGCCCCGCCTCAGCCTCAGAAAGATGATAGACCAGCTTCAGAAGCCGGCCCGCCAGCGCATCATTCCCCCCCTCTCCCCGGGCAAGCGCCGACTCCAGACGGCTCCGTGCCTCCTCCACCAGCGCCGAAAGAAGCCGGGAGGGATCCGCCCCGCCATCCCAGCACGCCCGCAGCCGCTCCAGTACCCCCCGCGGATCCCCTTCGAGCAGGCTGTCCAGAAGACGCGCGGTCTCTTCCTGAGGAAGGGCGCCCAGCACCCTGCGGGCATCCTCCACCGTCACGTGCTCGCCTGAGAACGCGATGACCTGCTCCAGCAGGCTCAGGCCGTCGCGCCAGCTGCCCTGCGCGTGCGCCGCGATCAGCGCCGCCGCGCCGTCTTCGATCTCCACTCCCTCCTGCTGACAGACCCACCTGAGACGGTCCTCCACCTGGCGGGGCGTGCCTCTGTGGAAGTCGAACTGCTGGCAGCGGCTGCGGATGGTGACGGGGATCTTCGACGGCTCGGTGGTCGCAAGAACGAAGATGGCATGCGGCGGAGGCTCTTCCAGCGTTTTCAGGAAGGCGTCCTTGGCGTGGTCGGAGAGCTGGTGAGCCTCGTCCAGGATGACCACCCGGTAGCGCCCCTCCATCGGACGGTAGCGGACGCTCTCGCAGATGCTCTCCATCTCGGCCACGCCGCGATTGCTGGCCGCATCCACCTCCGCCACATCCACGGCAGTCCCCTGAGCGATGGCGACACACATGGGGCAGCGGTTGCACGGTGAGGGCGTGGGGCCTTCCGCGCAGTTCACGGCCTTGGCCAGCAGGCGGGCCACGGTGGTCTTGCCCGTGCCGCGCGAGCCGGTGAAAAGATAGGCCTGCCCGATGGTGCCGCGCCGGATGGCATTCTGGAGCGTGCGGGTGACGTGCTCCTGCCCGGCCACGTCCTCGAACGTCTGAGACCGGTATTTCCTGTAAAGGGCGATGTATGGCATCAGGGACGCGTCTGCCTCCTTCCCTCCCGCCGGAGGAGCCGCCTGCCGCGCGTGCCGGGCTGTGGGTCCGCGTATCGTGCACCCGGCCTCGATCCGTCCCCGCGGCAGCCCTCCGCCCGGCCCGGCTCCGGCCGGGGCGCGCCGGCGGCACACGCCTGACCTGCTTACCGCTGCTTCCTCCCGGACCTGACGGGGTTCACAGGCAGCACGTTGCACCGGGCCCGGCCTTCAACGTCGCCCGGAGCGGCCGCTTGCCTCAAGAATCGGACCTCAGCTCGGGGATTCCGCCCCGCGTAAAGCGGTTTTCGGGTTACAGGGCACCGCTAGTTCCCCGCCTAGCACGATACATCTGTCATTGTCTCGCAGTCGGGCGCAAAACCGCAACAGGTGGCCCGGGGGGGCGCGGCCAGAGATCTGCGCAGGTATTTTCACCGGGTTTGCGCGGCAGGTCAGGGCAGGCGGGCTCACTGGCACGCGAATTGCAGCACCCGTCAGTGCTTCACCTGAGACGTGCCTGGAAGGGAAGTGTCAAAAAAAGCGTTCCGGGGCGTCCGGCGAATGTTATAATTGGCCTGGCAAGCTCTGCTGAGCCTTATTGCCGGGTTTGGCACGGAACTTGCAAGCACAGTCAGGTGAGGCCGGGAGCCCCCCGGGGCCTGGTGAGCCTCCGGATCCGGTCCGAGGGGGCCGGTTGCGGAAGCCGCCGGTTGCTGAGGGCTCCGGGAAAGCACTGCCGAGCGCAGAGACAAAATCTTTTTCTTTTCGAAAGAAAGGAAGAACCGCTTCGCAGGAGGGTCTCGGTACGCTATAATGGCTGTAGCCGAGATCTCTCGAGCGAAAGGAGGAATCAAAGGACATGCGTAAACTGCTTACCGTACTTGCTGCCATTGGCGTCCTGTCCACGATGTTCGTGGGGGCCGCGGTTGCCCATCCCGACTGGACGATCCTGATCACCGTTGGAACCGGTCCGACCTTCAACGCCCCGGACAACTGGAACGGCACGCGCCTGCAGATGGGGACCAGGGCGAATGCGACCGACGGAAGGGATATCGGTCTCGACGGGATGCCCGCCTTCCAGGACGACCCGCTGTTCGACAAGGCAAAGGCTGCCTGGTATCGGCCGGAGTTCGAGGTGCCCTTCACGCCCTTCGCGGGCCGCGACTTCAAGGCCCCGCTGAGACCCGGGGAGATCAAGGTGTGGAAGGACCTGCTCGTCTGGGCCGACACGAACTACGAGCCGTCCACCATCACGGTCTACTTCTACACGCCCGACAGGTCGCTGTTCCCGGATCAGATCGGCGGTAGGCCCGTTCGTCTGAGCGTGAACCTGACCTACGCGCCGGCGGGTTATGCCGGTCCGACCCGGTGGGTGTTCCCGGATCCGGTTCCCGGCACGGGCAGGGACCGGCTCATCGGCCAGGTCACGCTTCCCGTGATCCCCGGCGTGAAGAGCGCCAACCCGGTCAGTGGAGAGGGTCCGCTGTCGGCCACGCAGGTGGCAGGCTACCGCATGGACGTCGTGGTTCCTGAGCCCGGCAGCATGCTGGTGCTGGCCAGCGGAATCACCGGCCTGATGGGCCTGATCGCCCGCCGCCGCTCCGCCTGAAACGGATCCCGGCTGACAGTCGATCGGTTCTCGGCCTGACAGGCTGACGCAAAATCAGGAATCGGAAACTGGAGCCACCCCGGGTCATCCGGGGTGGCTCTGCGTGTACGGGGCCCCGGCAGGAGAAAGACCCTTCCCCGCGCAACCACTCCAGCGGACATCGCTTCCGGTCTCGACGGCCGGGCGCGGCGCACACGTAGAGGAGCACAGGAGCTCGAGCACGATGAGCCTGCAGGATTACGGACTCTTCGAGGAGGGCGGGCGGGTGTTTCGCATCACGCGCCCGGACACGCCGGCCCCCTGGGTGAACTATATCGGCAACGGCCGGCTGATGGGCCTGGTCTCGCACACCGGGGGAGGATACACGTACTGGAGATGCCCGCGGGACAGCCGCATCACCCGGCACCGCTACAACGCCCTTCCCTGGGACCGTCCGGGACGCTACCTCTACATCCGGAACGAGGAGGGCCGCTTCTGGTCCCCCACCTGGCAGCCGGTCCCTCTGCCGCTGGACGCCTATTCCTGCCGCCATTCGATGGGCTGGACGGCGATCGAATCCGGGTTCGACGGCATCCGGGCATCCGTTCTGTATTTCGTCCCGCCGGATGACGACGTGGAGATCTGGCGCGTCCGCCTGAGCGAGACGCAGGGACGCGGGCGCGACCTTCGCATCACCTCTTACGTCGAGCTCTGCCTCGGGCACGCCCTGGTGGACCTGATCAACCAGCCGAACGACCAGCACTTCAACCGCACACACTGGGACAGCGAGCGTCAGATCCTGTTCGCCACCAAGGACTACTGGGTGCAGTACCGCACCGCGACGGTGGCTCAGCCGAACCAGGCCTGGGACCGCGAGGTGTTCTTCGCCACGTCGCTGCCGGTCGAGACGTTCGACTCCCGGAAGGACACCTTTATCGGAAGGTGGCGTTCGGAAAGCGACCCGGAAGGCGTCGAACGCGGGAGGCTCCGGAACACCGAGATCACGGCCGGCGACGCCTGCGCGGCGCTGCAGTCTTCCGTGATGCTGGGACCGGGGGAGCAGACGGAGTTCACGGTGCTGCTGGGTGTGGTCCCGCGGGGGGAGCGCGAGGCCGCACGCCGGCTGGTGGAGCTGGGGCGCGACCCTGTGTGGGTGGAAGGCGAGCTCAGGCGCGTGGAGGACTGGTGGAGCGGGTTTCTGGATGCTCTGGAAGTCCAGACCCCCGACCCCGACGTCGACGTGCTGATGAACTACTGGCTGCGGAAGCAGACCTGGGCCACCTACCACGCCACGCGGAGCGCGGGGTACTACCACGGGGGGCTTCTGTTCGGCACCGGCGTGCGCGACAGCGCGCAGGATCTGCTGGGTCCCATCATCGCGGAACCGGCCATGGCCGAGGCGAAGATCCTGAACATCCTCCGCCACCAGTTCTCCGACGGCAGCACGCTGCACAACTGGTTCCCCCTGACGGACGAAGGCGAGAAGACCGGGCACTCGGACACTCCGCTGTGGATCCCCCTTGCTGTGACGTCGTACATACGCGAGACCGGGGATTTCAGCTACCTGGAGCGCAGGGCGCCCTGGCAGGACGGCGGGGAGGACACCGTGCTGGAACACCTCGTCCGGTCGCTCGACTACACGCTCCAGCACCGGATGTCCCCGCGCAATCTGCCCCTTTTCGGTCCGGGAGACTGGAACGACACTCTGGACTACGTCGGCAGGAAAGGCATCGGCGAGAGCGTCTGGGTGGCGGAGTTCCTCTGCTACGGGCTGCGGGAGACCGCCGGGCTTCTGCGCCGGACCGGGCAGGACGGGAGAGCCGAGGGGTACGAGCGGTGGTATGCGGCGGTGGCGGACGCCGTCAACACCCTGGCCTGGGACGGGGAATGGTACGTGCGCGGTTTCCGCGACGACGGCGGGGTCATCGGCAGCTCCCGCAACACGGAGGGCCGGATCTTCCTGAACGCCCAGAGCTGGGCGGTCATCAGCGGCGTGGCGCCGCCGGACCGTGCCAGACTCGCAATGGACAGCGCGCGCCGGCTCTGCGGTACCTCCCGGGGGCCGAAGATCCTGGCTCCCGCCTACCGGACGGTGGATCCCGGCATCGGGCTAGCCACGCGCTGCGTTCCCGGCAAGAAGGAGAACGGCGCCGTCTTCAACCATCCGGTGAGCTGGGCCATCCTGGCCGAGGCGATGCTGGGAAACGCGGGACGGGCCTGGGAGTATTTCCGGCAGACGATGCCGATGACGCAGGCTTCGGACCCGGACATCTACCTGATGGAGCCCTACGTCTACAGCGAGTACGTCACCAGCGACGAGCATCCCGAGTTCGGCCAGGCGTCCCACTCGTGGCTGACCGGATCCGCGGTGTGGATGTTCCGGGCGATGCTGGACTGGATCCTGGGGATCCGGCCGGACTATGACGGCCTGACCGTCTCGCCCCTCCTGCCGCCGCAGTGGCCCGGGGCACGCGTGCGGCGGAGGTTCCGCGGGTGCGTCTACGACATCCGCATCGTGCGGGACGCGGCGGAACGGGAAGGACCGCGCATCCTGCTGGACGGGACTCCCCACGCCGGCCCGCTGCCGGTCGGGCCTGCAGGCACCGTTTTCCGGGTGGAATGCCGTGTGGGGACAGGCGACCGAAAGGAGTCAGGCGATGGCTGAGCGCCGGGAGAAGAGCCGGAGGAGCTTTCTCGGGGCGGCGCTTTCCGCCGCGCTGGGAGCCCTCAGCGCGGCTGCCGCCAGGGCCCGGGAAGCGCTCGAAACCGAAGGGCGGCTGACATCCTCGGGACAGATCCTGCGGACGGAGGTCTCCCTGGGCGACCCGCCCCGGGAACCTCTGGACACGATGATCCACTTCCGCCGCTCCGACGACAACCGCGGCCGCGCGATCACCCACCAGATCCTCTCCCTCACGCACGAAGAAAAGGGCACGCACTCCTATCCGTGGACGGTCTACGCCCATCTGGGGACCCACCACGAAGAGGGTGACGCGTGCGTCCTGTGCTCGCGGCTGCACAAATACGGCCCCGGATGGTCGTCCGGGCTCCACTCCGAGGTGTTCAACCACAACCGCGCCGTGTCCATCGGGGTGAACGTGGAGATGGGCAACGACTACGAGGGCAAGGAGCCCACCCGGATCATCGGGGTCAACGTGCAGGCGGTCGGCCCCCTGCCCGCCGATCACGGCATCCACATCCACGACGGGAACGGGCGGTTCCGGAAGGGCCTGGGCATCGAGGGTGCCTGCGACGTGGCGATCGAGCTCAGGGGAAAGCACGCGGTCGGCATGGATATGGGCGGGTGCCAGCTCCGGCTCGGCGATGGCGGAGAGATCGCCCTCGACGGCAAAGGAGAGGTCATCCTGCGCTACCGCGATGGAGCCGTGCAGTTTCTGAGGGGTGGAAGGGTCTGCGCGTCGATCCCTCTGGAAGCCAGCGCTGACGAAGAAGCCTGAAGCGCGCGCCCGTCCACCGGCCGGGCGCTGCGAGAGCTCAGTACTCCACGGTTTCGCGCTTGAGCAGCCGCAGCGATAGCAGCACCGTGAGCAGGATGATGACGAACCCGACGCTCGCGATTGCCGCCGCGTAGCCGAAATCGTTCTCCGCGAACCCCTTCTGATACAGGTATGTCAGGATGACATCAGTGTCGCTGTTCGGCTGGTTCAGGTTCATCACGTAGACGAGACCGAACAGGTTCAGGGCGTGGATGACCAGGTAGAGCACCCCCAGCTTGAACACCTCCCACACCAGCGGAAGCGTCACGTGCCGGAACTTCTGCCAGGAACCCGCGCCGTCCAGTTCCGCCGCTTCCAAGTAGGCGGGAGGGATGTTCTGAACCCCGGCGGAGAACAGCAGGATGTAGAACCCCAGGCTGGCCCAGATGCTGGTGGCGATGATGGCATACAGGGCCGTCCGGCTGTCGCCCAGCCAGGTCCTCTGCAGCGACTCCAGTCCGGCCAGCCTGAGCGCTGCGTTCAGCAGCCCGTAATCGTGGTCGTAGATGAAATACCACAGGGTGGCGACCGCCACCACGGAGATGACGTTCGGAAACAGATAGACCGCCCGGAAGAACCCTGCTCCCCTCACTCGGCCGGCCAGCACCACGGCGAAGAACAGCGCAAGCGGCAGCGTCACCACCGCGCTGACCGCCAGGAAGATGACGTTGTGGCCAAGGTAGCGCAGAAACTGAGGCGGGTCCTCCGTAATCAGGTCCCGGAAGTTGGCGAGTCCAACGAACTGGCGCGTTTCCGACAGCCCGCTCCACCGGTAAAGGGAGAGATGGAACGCCTGCGCCATCGGATACAGGACGAAGACGCCGTACAGCAGCACCGCCGGCGCAAGCATCAGGATGATGAAGGTTGTCCGTCCCCGGTTCACGGCAGCAAAGGCCTTCGCCGCGACACTGCCCGCGCCCTTCCCCGGGCGGCCGGGGGCGGGCGGCAGGCTTTCGCTCTCAGCAGTTGTAGCGCGCTGTCACCGTGGTGCGGATACCGCCGCGAGGGGTAAACTCACCCCGCACCTCGCACCAGCGGGGACGGCAGGCGGCGACGATGTCGTCCAGGATGGTGTTCGTCAGGTGCTCGTAGAAGACGCCCCGGTTTCGGTAGTTCAGCAGGTAGTACTTCAGGCTTTTCAGCTCGATGCAGAGCCGGTCCGGGCAGTAGGTGATGACGATGGTCCCGAAATCCGGGAGGCCCGTCTTCGGGCAAACGCTGGTGAACTCCGGGCAGGATATCTCGATGCGGTACTCCCGCCCGGGAAACTGGTTTTCGAAGGTTTCGAGTCTGTACTGCTCTTCGCTCATCCCCTGGAACGCTTCCGTCAGAAACTGACCCTGACAGGCTGGCGCGCTTCTTCCTCCACCGGGAAGTAATCCCTGGCGCGGAAGCCGAACCACCCGGCCACGATGTTCGCCGGGAACACCTGCGTCATGGTGTTCAGCATCATGACGGCGTCATTGTAGACTTCCCGCGCCTGTGCGATCTGCTGCTCCGTGTTGGCGAGCTCGTTCTGCAGGCTCAGAAAGTTCTGGTTGGCTTTCAGGTCCGGGTAGGCTTCCGCCACGGCGAAAAGGCTTTTGAGCGCGGCGGTCAGCATGTTGTTGGCTTCCGCCTGATCGGTCACCGTCCGGGCATGCATCATGCTGGCGCGCGCTTCGGCGACCTTCTCGAAAATCTCCTTCTCGTGCGCCGCATAGCCTGTGACCGTCTCCACCAGGTTGGGGATCAGGTCGAAGCGCCGGCGCAGCTGGACATCGATCTGCCCCCAGGCGTTCTCCACCCTGTTGCGCAGGGAGACCAGCCGGTTGTAGAGGGCGATCCCCCACAGGACGATGAGAGCGGCAATAACGGCCAGCGCCGCCAGAAAGCCCGCCACCAGTACCATCGGCACAGTCCCTTTCCGGGCCAGCCGGAAGGCCGGCCGCCCCGGACATGCTACGGGCAGCGGCCGCGTTCGTCAAGCGGCCGGCTTTTATGCCTTTTTCAGCAGCCTTCCCTCGAAGTCCGGCAGCGAGACGCGCCCGGGCCCGGCGAGCATGATCAGCAGGGCCATGGCGCCCGCCAGCAGGTGAAACTCCCAGCCTTCGCCCTGCTTTGCGCCGAACCAGTTCATAAAGAAGCCGTGCTGAGCGTGCACCTTCACCGCAGCGACGATCATGACGATGAGCACGCCGAGAGCGGACAGCCTCGGAAGGACCCCGAAGATGAGCCCCAGCCCGCCGAAGAACTCGGCGATGATGGCCAGCCAGGCCAGAAACGCCGGGATGCCCATCCCGGCCATCGCGTCAACGAAACCGCCAGGGCCGCTGCCGCCGAACCACCCGAGGAGCTTCTGCGCCCCGTGCGCCCAGATCATCACCCCGAGCGCCACCCTGACCGCCAGAAGACCAATATCGAGGCCCGTCACAGGCGAGTTTCTGGATGCATCCATCAGCTCCTGACCTCCTGTTCGATCTCCACTTTTTTGCGGGACCATTCCCGCTTTCCGCTTTCAAACAAAGCGTTCTGCGGACAGGTTCCCGGCGCAGGACGGCGATACCCTGCCTGCGCGAGGGGGGAAAACCGCCTGCGACCGGAGGAAAATATCTGCTGAAGCCGGCGCAGGGCCGGATGGAGCGCGGCACCGTTCTCGAAGGAAGGCCAGAGGGGCCGCCTCCAGGCAAGCTTCCTGAATTCCTTTGCGGCCGGAAGCGATCCGGCCGGTGGTTGCTGCACGAGGAGAGGACAACAGAATGGCTGAGACTCTTGCCATCCATGGAGGCCCGAAAGCCAAGACAACTCCCCCCATCCCGATGTACCCCGGCGGGCTGGAGATCGGGGAGGAGGAGAAGGCCCAGGTGCTGGAGGTGCTGGAGCGGAAGTACCTCTTCCGCTACTACGGCCCGGAGGAGTATCCCTCCAAGGTCCGCGAGCTGGAGATCGCGTTCGCGGAGAAGATGGGGGCAAAGCATGCGCTTGCCGTCAACTCCTGCACCAGCGCCCTGATCAGCGCCCTTGTGGCCTGCGGGGTGGGTCCGGGTGACGAGGTCATCGTCAACGGCTACACGTTCTTTGCCTCCTGTGCGGCCATCGTGGCCGCCAAGGCCATCCCCGTGATCTGCGACATTGACGACAGCTTCACAATGGACCCTGAGGATCTCGAGCGGCGCATCACCCCGCAGACAAGGGCCGTCATCGCAGTGCACATGCGGGGCGCCCCCTGCGACATGGACCGCATCACGGAGATCTGCAGGCGGCACAATCTGAAGCTGATCGAGGACGTGGCTCAGGCTTGCGGAGGTTCCTACAAGGGAAAACGGCTGGGGACCTTCGGCGATGTGGGCTGCTTCAGCTTCCAGTATCACAAGATCATCACGGCCGGAGAGGGCGGGATGGCCATCACGGACGACCCGCTCATCTACGACCGCCTGATGGGCTACCACGATACCGCGGCTTGCTGGCGTCCGGACCGGTTCGGCGAGGAGCGCTACAAGGGCGAGCTGTTCGTCGGCGAGAACTACCGGATGAGCGAGCTGACCGGCGCCGTCATGCTGGCTCAACTTGCCAAACTGGACGGGCTGCTGGAGCGGATGCGCCGGAACAAGAAGCGCATCAAAGATCAGATCGCCGGCCTTCCCGGCATCACGTTCCGGCGCCTGAACGACGAGCAGGGGGACACCGCCATCTGCCTGATGTTCATGCTGGACGATGCGGCGAAGGTGCAGCCGTTCTGCGAAGCCCTGCAGGCGGAGGGCGTGGAAGCAAAGGGCGTGTTCGACAAGGGGATCCCGGACTGGCACATCTACGCCCACTGGAAGCACATCATCAACATGGCCAGCACGACGCCCGTCGGGTGCCCGTACACCTGCCCCTACTACAAGGGAGAGCTGCCGAAATACAGCGAGGACATGTGCCCGAACACGCTCGCCTACCTGTCGCGGGCCATCCATCTGGACATTCCTCCCCAGATGACCGAAGAGGACTGCGACATGACCGCAAAGGCCATCCGCAAGGTGGCCGAAGCGCTTCTGTAGGGGCTGGCCGGCGGGCAGCGGGAAGCAGGCAGTGTGGGCGGTCTTGAAGGAGGAGGGCCGTCCGGATGCGATGACGGACTGCCGGCGCCCGGACGCAGCAACCGGGAAGGCGTCACGGCCCGGGAGCCTTCGCGGCAGAGGCCGGCAGGCTGGAACGAACGGCTGCATTCGAGGGGAGAAAGACGGTGAGGAGACTGGATGTCTGTCTGGAGATGGTCTTCACGGACCTGCCGGCCGAGGAGCGGATCGCCCGGATCGCTCAGGCCGGATACCGGGCCGTGGAGTTCTGGTTCCACGACGCCACCTTTGACGGCTCCGGATGCCCTCCGGGCACCGGTAAAGACGCAGACGCCGTGCGGCAGGCGTGCGAGCAGGCCGGCGTTGAGCTGAACAATGTGGTGGTGAACGCGCCGGACGGAAGCTTCGGCGGCTCTCCCGTGGACTCGCGCGACCTTCAGAAGTATCTGGAGCGCACGCAAGAGGTGATCGCCTTCGCGAAGCGCGCGGGATGCTCGAAAGCCATCACCTGCACCGGAAACCTGGTGCCCGGTCTGGAGCGTCCGGCGATGCGCGCCAATCTGGAGAAGGCGCTCGGCGCGGCAGCGGAGATCGCTGAGAGGAACGGCTTCACGCTGCTTCTTGAGCCCCTGAACACCCACGTGGACCACCCCGGCTACTATCTGGACTCCTCCAGCGAGGGCGCACAGATCGTGCGGGCCATCGGCAGCCCCTCCCTGAAACTGCTCTACGACGTGTACCATATGCAGATCATGGAGGGGAATATCATCGCCAGCATCCGGCGTCACGCGGATGTCATCGGGCATTTCCACTCGGCGGGAGTCCCGGGCCGCCACGAGCACTTCGAAACGGAGCTGAACTATCCGGCCATCCTGAAGGCCATCGAACAGACCGGATACGAAGGCTGCTTCGGCCTGGAGTACCAGCCTGCGATGCAGGACCATCTCGATTCGCTGGTCAGGGTGCGCGAGTATCTGGAAGGCCGGGCCTGACCTGCGGGAGAAGGAGGGCTGCTTTTCGTGAACCTTTCGCCGATGTGCGTGCTGTCGCCGGAGGATATCGCGGCCATCCACGAGGCGACCGTGGACATCCTGGCGTCCTGCGGGGTGCGGGTGCAGAGCTCCCGCATGCTTCAGCTGCTCGCGGACAGAGGCCTCGAGGTGGACACTCAGTCGGGCATCGTCCGGTTTCCGCGGGGCAGCGTCGAGGATGCCATCGCCAGCACCCCGCGCAGCTTCGAGGTGTTCGGGCGGGACGGGGAGCCGGCGTTCGTCCTGGGAGACGGGACACCGCGCGTCGCGGCCGGCCATAACGCCATCTTCTGGGTGGACAGCGAAACAGGCCAGACCCGGCCCTCCACCGTGCGCGACGTGGAGCAGTTCGCGCATCTGTGCGAGCTGCTGGACAACATCGACATGATCGGCATCCCTGTCATGCCGCAGGACGTTCCCCTCCCGGCGGCCACGCTGCTCTACGGCGTCCGGGCGTGCATACAGCACAGCCGCAAGCCGATCTACTACTCCACCGACCGCCCAGAGGTGAACCGGGCCATCATCCGGATGCTGCAGCGTGCCTTCCGGGGGGATCTGGCTCGGCAGGTCTACGCCATCACCCAGGTCTCCCCCACCAGCCCGCTCTGGTGGGAGGAGGGGGTGCTGGAGCAGATCATCGAGACCGTGGAGACCGGCGTGCCGATCGCCATCCTGCCCGAACCGAACGCCGGCGTCTCCGCGCCTTTCACGCTCGCGGGGCTTCTGACCGTCAACAACGCGGAGTGCCTTTCGGGCATGGCGATGATCCAGCTTCTGAAACCGGGGGCAAAGGCGCTGTACGCCAACTCGTGGACGACGACGGACATGCGGAGCGGCGCCGCGCTGGTGGGATCCTGCGAGACGACTGTGTGCCGCATCGCCGGGGCGCAGCTGGCGCGATTCTACAACCTGCCCTGCCACACCACGGCCCCGAACTCGGACAACCACGCTCACGACGAGCAGAACGCCTGGGAGAAGACGCTCAGCCAGTTCTGCGCCATTGCCGCCGGCAACGACCTGATCGTCAACTGCGGAATGTTCGCCACAGGGATGACCTGCAGCCACGAGCAGCTGCTGATGGACGACGAGATCTCCGCCATGGCCCGCCGGATCGCGGCCGGAGTGCGGGTGAACGCCGACACCATCGGGGCGGACCTCATCAAGAGCGTGGGGCCCGCCGGGACGGGCTACATCACCTCCGATCACACGATGCGATGGCTCCGGTCGGACGAGTATCTGACGCCGCGCCTTGCCGTCCGCGGCAGCCGCGCCATCTGGGAGTCGGCCGGGGCGAAGGATACCTACCAGATCGCGCGCGACGAGGTCGCCCGCCTGCTGCAGGAGCCGGCGGCTCCGATGGATTCTGCCCGGCTGGAGGCGGTGAGCCAGGTGGTGGACGAGTTCGTGCGGGGAGCGTAGCTGCGGTGGCGCTGGCGGTCTCCGGCTGGATGCGGGACGAACTCGAGCGGCGCAAGGAGCTTTACCGGCGGCTGTTCGCAGGCCTGCCGCTGGACCGGGCGACGATAGACGTCCGGGTCTCCATCCCCCCGGAGCACACGACTCGCGAGCTGTTTCAGGACGGGGAAAAGCAGCTTCAGGCGGCCCTCGCCTCCGCCACGGCCACGTGGGAGATGCTTCCGGACACGGACGCCATTCCCGCAATGCGCCCGGACGTGGGATGCTCCTGTCTGGCGAGCGCGTTCGGCTGCGAGTATTACTGGGGCTCCAACCCGGACCAGACCCCGGGCATCAAAGCCCCCATCATCACCGATCTGGAAAAGCAGGTCGACACTCTTGCCGTGCCGGACCCTTTCACGGACGGCTGGCTGCCGGAGGGGCTCCGGCGCATCCGGATGTTTGCCGAAGCGGGCGAGGGGTTCATCCCGGTATCGCTTCTGGACGCCGCCGGGGGGGTGAACGTGGCGGCCGACCTGATGGGCGTCACGGAGCTGCTGGTGGCGTTCCACACCGCGCCGGGGGCGCTGCACCGTCTGCTGGACAAGGTGCAGGAGCTCTATCTGGCCACCATCCGGGCCGGTATCGACGCGGCGGGCGGCCAGGAGAACATCACCACGGTGGACTTCCCCGACACCTGGTTCCCGGAAGGGTTCAAGGGACACGCAAGCGACGACATCTCCGCAAGCTTCGGGCCGGACATCTACCGCGAGTTCAGCGCGCCCTATCACGCCCGCGTGTTCCGCGAGTTCGGGTGCGGGGGACTCCACAACTGCGGCCCGAATCCCTGTCACGAGGCCTACTTCGAACACGAGTATTCTCCGCGCTCGCTGGACCTGGCGTCGCCGTACAGCGACGGCGACCTGCCCCGGCTGCGAGACTCGGTCCGGGGGCGGGGGTTCATCTATCTTTACTGGGACGGGGAGCGCGACCCGGTGGAGTGGTACCGCTCGCTGATGGAGACGATGGCGCCGGACGTGCTGGTGGTTCCCGTGGTGATGCTCGCTCCGGACCGGGACCCGGCGGACGTCTGCAGGAGGATGCGGCCCATCTCGCTCGAATACGCTAAGCGAATGCGCTGGGGCTGGGACCGCCTGTCCGGAAGCGGTGCGCCGGGCCGCGCGGAGGAGACTGGAAACGGATAGGCAAAAGACTGCCGCCCAGCCTCGCCGGGGGAGGTCTTCCGGCGAAACTCTACCGGTCGTTTCCGCTTTGCGCCGGGCACCCCGTCCGGAGCAGCACGGCCCGCGCTACCTGAAGCCTGTCCTCCAGCCCGGACTTGCGCAGGATGCTGCTGACGTGGTTCTTCACGGTCTGCTGCGCGATGTTCAGGCGCGCCGCGATCTCCTTGTTCGAGAGCCCGTCCGCGATCATCCGGCAGATCAGCTCCTCGCGCTCCGTCAGACCGGCCTGCGGAATGAGGTCGGATGAGGAGTCCCGCGTGTTGAAAAGCGCCTCCATCACGCGCGCCGTCGCCGGGCCGTCCACCCAGTAACGCCCGTCCCTGACCGCGCGCACCGCGTTCACCAGCTCCGCCGTCGTGTCGGAAAGCCGGATGGCCCCCCGCGCCCCTGCGCGGATGGCCTGCACAACGCAGTCCGCCGGATCCGAAGGGTCCGAGCTCCCCCGGTGACGGCACTGGGAGGTCCCCCGCAACACCGAGCAGTTGCGCTCGCTCTGGTCGGCGACGGCGATGATACGCACTCCCGGGAACTGCGTGTTGATGAGCCGGATGGCGGTCACCACGTTCGTATCCCCCAGGGAGGTATCGAGAAGCACCACGTGGGGAGACTGGGAGCGGCACAGGCGCAGACACTGGTCGAGGTCCGCCGCCTCGCCCACGACTTCGATATCGGACTCCTGCTTCAGGATGTTGAGCAGACCCTGACGGACGAGAGGATAATCGTCCACGATCAGGACCCGGATGGTTCCCAACGACATAAGCGCTATCTTCCGGGGGGCGGAATGCCCGATTCTTCTGAAAGTGCCCTCCGGCGGCGGCTCTTCGGCAGGCTCGCCATCGGCACTGAAAAGCTTTTGCAACAGGCTTCTTTCAAGGCCATGTTACCCGATTTCCGCCGGAAACGCAGGACAAAAGTACTATGGCGCGTTGTCCCCGTCGCGCCAGCGGGCGGTCACTGCCGGTGCGGCACGCCGTTGCCCGCCCGCCTGAGCGGCGGGCACTCTCCGCGCGGTGCGGTCCGGGCACCCTGCCGGAGATCGCCCTTTGGACGGGGCAGGGGGTTCGTGGTATCATCCATTGGCGGATGCGCGACGGGTGAGGCGGGAAACGGGCCGCATCCCGGCGTGCGTATGGACTTCAGGAGAAGTCCCGGCGCTCCGGACCGCGCCAGGCGTCCGTCCTCAGCCGCGGAGCGCCGCGGCCGCACAGGTTTGACTCGGACCCGTCCATCACCATGAAAATTCTTCAGCTTCTCTCATCCAACGAGCGCGAGCTGCGCCGCTTCCGCAAGGTCGTCGAGAAGATCAACAGCCTGGAGCCCTCGATGAAGGCTCTCACGGATGCGCAGCTGCGGGCCAAGACAGACGAGTTCCGCGCGCGCCTGGAGAAAGGCGATACACTGGACGACCTGCTGCCGGAGGCGTTCGCCGTGGTGCGCGAGGCCGGCTGCCGGGTCATCGGCCCGGACAAGGCCCGGCACTTCGACGTGCAGCTGATCGGCGGAATGGTGCTGCACGAAGGGCGCATCGCGGAGATGAAGACCGGCGAGGGCAAGACCCTTACCGCCACCCTGCCCCTCTACCTGAACGCGCTGGAGGGCAAGGGGGCGCATCTGGTCACCGTGAACGACTTCCTGGCACGGCGCGACGCTCGGTGGTACGGCCCGATCTATCACTTCCTGGGCATCACGGTGGGCGCCATCCGCGGCGCCAGCGCCGAGACCGGAGAGCTGGGCGGCTCCTACGTGTACGACCCGGACTACCGTGCGGAAGGACCGGATGACTGGGACTGCCTGCGGCCCGTGTCGCGTCGCGAGGCGTATCTGTGCGACATCACCTACGGCACCAACAACGAGTTCGGGTTCGACTATCTGCGGGACAACATGGCCCCTTCTCTCGCCCATCTGGTCCAGCGGGAGCTTCACTACGCCATCGTGGACGAGGTGGACTCCATCCTGATCGACGAAGCCCGCACGCCGCTCATCATCTCCGGCGTCGCCCAGCAGGCAACGGACATCTACTACACCATGGACCGCGCTGTGCGCCGGCTGGTGCGGGACCGGCACTACACGGTGGACGAGAAGGCCAGGACGGCCATGCTCACGGACGAGGGCGTCCGGTATCTGGAGGAGATTCTGGGCGTCCCGAACCTGAGCGAGGACTTCCAGCTCATGAGCCACGCCTCCAGCGCCCTGAAAGCCCACGCCGTGTTCAAGCGCGACGTGGACTATGTGGTGAAGGACGGCCAGGTCATCATCGTGGACGAGTTCACCGGGCGCCTGATGTTCGGGCGGCGCTGGAGCGACGGGCTGCATCAGGCGGTGGAGGCCAAGGAAGGCTGCAAGATCGAGCACGAATCGCAGACTCTGGCCACCATCACCTTCCAGAACTATTTCCGCCTGTACAGGAAACTGGCGGGCATGACCGGCACCGCCAAGACCGAGGAGAACGAGTTTCGCAAGATCTACGGGCTGGACGTCGTTCAGATCCCCACGAACCGCCCGATGATCCGCGTGGACCATCCCGACGCCGTCTACAAGACCGAAGAGAGCAAGATGCGCGGCATCACGGCGGAGGTCCTGCGCTGCGCCGTGCGCCAGCAGCCGGTGCTGGTGGGAACGCGCTCCATCGAGGTTTCGGAGCGGGTCAGCGCCCGGATGCTGCCGGAGCGGCTGCAGGTTCTTTGCGCAACGCTGCTGCTCCGGAGCCGGCTGGAATCCTCGAAGACCGTGGCGGACAAGAAAGAGGCGCGCGACCTTCTGAACAGCCGGTTCGAGGAGCTGAGCCTCGCGCGTCTCAGCCCGCTCGCCCGGGAGCTGGGCGTGAAGCTGGACATGACCGACCCGGAGAACCTGGACGAGCTGTGCGGCCTGCTGGGTGTCGCGCCGGAACACAGAGACCGCCTGCGCCAGCTGCTGAAGGAGGGCATTCCGCACAACGTCCTGAACGCCAAGTATCACGAGCGCGAGGCGGAGATCATCGCGGAGGCGGGCCGCAAGGGCGCCGTGACCATCGCGACCAACATGGCGGGACGCGGCGTGGACATCATCCTGGGAGGCGCGGACCAGGATGCGGGGCCGGGACAGCGCAGCCCCGAGGCGCTGGAGGTGGTGGCGCTGGGCGGCCTGCACATCGTCGGCACCGAGCGGCACGAGTCGCGCCGCATCGACAACCAGCTGCGGGGGCGCGCCGGGCGCCAGGGCGACCCCGGCTCCAGCCGCTTCTTCGTGTCGTTCGAGGATGAGCTGATGCGGCTGTTCGGGGACAAGACCCAGAGCCCGCTGCTGGCCAGCTGGCAGGAGGATCAGGCGCTGGACAACAGCCGCCTGCTCTCCCGTGCCATCGAGCGCGCGCAGAAGAAGGTGGAGGAGCACAACTTCGCCATCCGCAAACACGTGCTGCAGTACGACGACGTGATGAACAAGCAGCGCGAGATCATCTACGGGCAGAGGCGGATGGTGCTGGAGGGCAAGGAGGTGAAGAACACCATCCTGGAATACCTCCACAACACCGTCCAGGCATCCATCGACAGTTTCTGCAACCGGGAGATCCCCCGCTCGGAATGGGATTTCCAGAGCCTTTTCAACACGCTGGATTCCATCTTCCCCCTCTCCCTTTACGCGACGGTGGATGACCTGAAAAGCCGGTCACTGGAGGAGCTCTCCGAGTTCCTGAACGCGATCGTGGACCGCACCTACGCGGACAAGGAGCAGCAGATCGGCCCCGAGGTGATGCGGGAGATCGAACGCTCCATCATGCTGCAGGTCATAGACCGCAAGTGGATGGAGCACCTGGACAATATGGACTTCCTGCGGGAGGGCATCGGGCTGCGCGGATACGCCCAGCAGGACCCGGTCATCGCCTACCAGAAGGAAGCGTTCGAGATGTTCGGGCAGATGATCGACAGCATCCAGGAAGAGGTGGCCCGGATCATCTACAGGGTGCAGATCGCCCCGGAACCGGTCCGGCGGCCCATGTTCCGGCCCACATCCTTCAGCGGCGCGGGAGACGCTCTGGCGCCTTTGAAGGAGAGCGGCGGCCCCAGGCCCGTCTCAGGGAAGGTGGGCCGCAACGATCCCTGTCCGTGCGGAAGCGGCAAGAAGTTCAAGCACTGCTGCCTGGGCAAGCAGCCCGTCTCGTGAGAGCCGGGAGGCCGCGTTTCCGTCCTCTGATTCGTCCGGTTGCGAGGCAGGCGGGCGCGCGCCGCTGGTCGCGCAAGCGGAGCCTCTTCGAGCTGAGCCCTGCCACCGCGCAGGGCTTTTGAGCATCTAAGAACAGGAAGACGCCCCGCGTTCGGGGAACCCGGATGGGGCTGCTCCGGTTATTGCGGGGGGAAAGGCCGCGTCAGGGAAAGGGACTTGAAATACAGGCGATTCGGAAAAACCGGGCTGCAGGTGCCGGTGTTCACATTCGGCGCGATGCGAATCCCCGGAGTGCCGGAAGACGAAGCTCTGCGGACCATCTTCAGGGCGGTGGAGCTGGGAATAACACACCTCGAGACGGCCCGCGGCTACGGCTCCAGTGAGGAGCTTCTGGGCAAGGCGATGCCGCATCTGCCCAGAGAGGAGCTGATCATCACCACCAAGATCCCTCCCACGGAGACCGCGGACGAGATGCGGCGCTTTATCGAGGAGTCGCTGCGCCGGATGAACATCTCCCGGATCGACAACTTCGACCTGCACGGCATCAACACGCCCGAGCTTCTCGAGCGCTCGGTGCGAAAAGGCGGCTGCATGGACGCGGTGCGCAGGGCGCAGGACGAAGGGCTTATCGGGCACGTGGGCTTTTCCACGCACGCTCCGCTTCAGGTCATTCTGGATGCCCTGGAGACGCGTGAGTTCGAGAGCGTGAACCTGCACTATTACTACTTCAACCAGCGGAACTTTCCCGCCGTGCGCCGGGCTTTCGAGCTGGATATGGGGGTGCTGATCATCTCGCCAACGGACAAGGGTGGTCAGCTCTTCCGCCCGTCCGAGACGCTCCGGGAACTCACCGCTCCGCTGACCCCCATCCAGGCCAACGCCCGGTGGCTGCTGTCGCAGCCGGAAGTCTCGACCCTGACACTCGGGGCGGCGCATCCCGAGGAGTTCGACGAGCATGTTGCGGTGGCGGACCGGGACGGCCCTCTGACGCAGGAAGAACAGGCGATCTTCGACAGGCTGGAAGAGCGCTTCCGGATGCTGGGAACGGACCGGTGCACGGTCTGCCACGAGTGCCTGCCCTGCCCCGAGGGCATCAACATCCCAGAGGTCCTGCGGCTGCGCAACCTTGCAGCCGCATTCGATATGGTGGAGTTCGGGAAGTATCGATACAACCTGTTCGAGAACGCGGGACACTGGTTCCCGGGAACCCGGGCCGACCGCTGCACGGAGTGCGGCGACTGTCTGCCGCGCTGCCCGGAGAAACTGGATATCCCGCGTCTCCTCTTCGAAACGCACGAGATGCTGGCCGGAGAGCCCGGCAAGAGGATGTGGAGGACCTGACCCCGCGATTCTCTTCGCCCGGGACCGCCGCCGCAGGCGGCTATCCGGCACGCAGCTTTGTGATCATTCAGGAAAGGACGGAAAAGGACAACATGTCGAGCGCAGTTGCTGTCAGTGAGGCCACGTTCGAGCAGGAGGTGCTGAAGTCGGACGTCCCCGTCGTGGTGGACTTCTGGGCGCCCTGGTGCGGCCCGTGCCGTCAGATCGCTCCGCTGCTGGACCAGCTGGCTCAGGAGTACGCTGGCAGGGTGAAGATCGTGAAGGTGAACGTGGATGACGAGCGGTCGCTCGCCATCCGTTACGGCGTGATGAGCATTCCCACGCTGATCTTCTTCAAGCAGGGTGCCGCGGTTGACCAGTCGGTGGGTCTTCTGCCGAAGGACCATCTGGCCCGGAAGCTGGAAGCCCTCCTGAACTAGCCGGGAAGGCTGCGGCTGCCGATGCGGGACGCGCCGGCCGGCGCGTCCCATCGCTTTGAGTGGAGGGCCGCCCGGCCCCTGCCAGAGAGGTTCCGCACGTAGCCTCAGAGCCTCACGTCGATGATGGCGCTCACGCCCACAGCCTTGACACGGCTGACATCCGTCACGCTGATGCTGTCCACCGGCACAAGCGGACGGACCCGGAAGGTGCGGCCTGAAAAGTTCGCCTCGAGCTGCGCCACGGCCTTGCACTGCTCCACCTGCTCGCGCGGGCCGGTAACCTGCGCGGCACCGAGATAGGTCCCGCTTCCCAGGCTGAGGATGGGCACCACCTTGGTCGCCTGATCGGGCGCAAGTTTTTTGTTGCCGGTCAGATCGTTGATGAACTTGTCCAGCTGCCCGCCGAACTGCGTCACGAGCACGGCGATCCCTCCCGCCTTGATGACGCTCCCCAGATCCAGGGCGGCCACCCGGCCCGGCAGGCTCACCGCAACCACGAGAGCCGCCACCAGCGCCACCATTGCCATCCGGATTGCGAATGTCTTTGCCCGCATCTGCTGATACCTCTTCTTTTTTCTCCCCCGCCCCCGGGCGCTGCCCGCCCGGCGGTCCGGGAGACGTTGTTCTGCTTCTTTAGACGGACGGCAGCACAGAAACGGGGCCCGGACTCATCGGCGAGCCGTCCGGGCCCCGTTTTACTCTATGCCGTTACAGTTTCTGATGCCGCAGGGACTCAGAAGTCCATGGACACCTGAGCGACCGCCACGGCTCCCTTGGCCTCATTGGCTCCGTACGGCAGGGCGCTGCCCTTGCCGTCGAAGTCGATGATCTGATACAGGAGCTTCAGGCGGGTGTTCTCGGCCAGCATCTGCTTGTAGGTGACAGTGTAGTAGTTCTCAGCCGGCGAAGCCCCGACAGCCGGGTCCCACTTGACCCACTCGCCCTCGAGGCCGAGAGAGCCCTTCTGACCCATCGGGAACGTAATGCCAGCCTTGTACTGCTGCAGCTTGTCATCCGCGCCGAGCGGCAGAGCCGCCAGAGCGCTGGTATTGGTGCGGCCCTGGTTCTCGATGCCCTCATACCAGGCACCGTAGGCCATCACGTTGATCTTGCCGAACGCGTAGTTCAGACCGACCGACGGCCCCTCGATGTTGACGGGGTTCTGCCAGCGGCCGACACGCGCCCAGTCGCCCGGAGCGGCGAAGTTCGGCTCGACACGCTTGTAGGCGACCTTCACGCCCAGAGCGCCGATCGCGCCGTTCAGCTTGGCCTCCCAGGCCTTGTTGTCGTCATCGATCTTCACCGTGCCAAGCGGCGCGGTGGAGTCCACGCTGGAGTCGGACTGGGTGTAGGCGCCCGACAGCTCCCAGCCGCCGAACGGCACCTTCACGTCCACGCCCCAGATGTCCGCCTGGTCGAAGTACTTGACTCCGCCCACCGGGAGGCTTTCGCCGACAGCAAGGTAGGTGGCGCCCACGTTCAGCTTGCCGACGTCGAACCCGATGCGGACACCGGCGCTCTGCTCAGGAGAGCGCAGACCGCCGGCAGCCATCCGGAGCAGGCTGCTCATCGGGGCCACGTTCGGGCGGGCGGCGTAGTTGAACAGGCCGTTGTTGGAGCTGTTCTTGGCGGCGAACGCCAGGATGTTCACTCCACCCCAGGTCCACTCGGCCTTGCCGCCGTCCACGTAGAAGTTGCCGTCGTCGGTCTTCCAGTTGTCGGTATAGCTGTCAACGTCGTACTTCGCCAGAGTCCACTTGGTGAACTGGATGGGGAAGCGGCCGACCGTGACATCCGCGCCGAACACCGGGACGGTGCCGTAGGCCAGGAACAGGCCGACATCGTCAACATCCGGAACCGCAAAGCGGCCCACGGACGTCAGCGACGTAACCGTGCTGTTCAGATAGTTCAGGTAGTTGCCGACAGTCAGCACCGCCTTCGCGGTGGCATCTCCGTGAGCGTAGCTGAAGATGATGTCGGCGTCCCGCACGAAGTAGATGTTCTCCAGCAGGTTGTTGTCAGGCGACAGCTGGCGGCCGTCATAGTCGTAGACGCCGGCCCTGTTGCCGCTGTCAGCATACTCGCCGACCGCGAAGAAGGTCACCTTCGCGTTGATCTTCAGCTTGCGGTGATAGTCCTCCAGCACGGCGACGCGCTCTTCAAGGCTCGCGACATCCCTCTTGAGGGCGTCCAGGTCCACACCGATCTGAACCAGCTCATCCTTGAACTCGTTGATGAGCTTGTTCAGGTTCGAGACGTCCTGGGCCTCGGGAATCTTGATACCCTTGACCGCGTCGTCTATCCACTGCTTGATCTGGGCCTCGGACGGCCCGGTCGCTCCGGGCATCTTCGGGATCATGTCGGCGATCACCGGAATGGCGCGGGAGATGGCCATCGCGAACTCGTAGCGAGTCATCGCGCGCTTGCCACCGAACGTGCCATCCGGGTAGCCGATGATGATCCCGTGATCCTGGAGCTGGCTGACGGCCTCGTAGGCCCAGTGATCGATCGGAACGTCAGCGAAGGGGCCCTGAGCGAAGCTCGGAGCGGCCACCGCCAGCGTCAGACCGATCAGGGCTACGAACATAGCCTTCTTGGTCATTGCTTTCCTCCTAGAATGACTTGACCAGCTTGCCTCCGCCCCGGCTTTTCGGAGCCGGCCGAAGGCTTCTGCGGGATACTGCGCATTCCAGGGAGGGTGAGGAGGCTATCTGCAGTCGGTCCGGCGGATGACAGTGACCATGTTTCCTGTTCACCCCGCCAGTCCTCCCGCAAGAGGAGCTGGACCGCACCTTCCCTAGCGCGCTCACGCCGTTCCTGCCGGAACTCCCGGGCGCCCGCCGCTGCTCGCCTTCGCGGCGTTCGCCCGTCCACAGCGAACGGCACATCCTGCCCGCGTATGATAGCCGTCTGTGCCAGATTTGTCAATACATCAAGCCGGCTTCATTGCGCGGGCAACAAACTGTTACCGTTTCTTTGCGGGGCCTGACCCGGTATTTTCCACAGGTTAGTTTTCCGCATTCCGCCCGTTGTGAAACAGCCATCAGCCGGAATCTTCGACGGACTCAAGCCACCGCTCCGCCAGCACCACCGCCGCCCAGTCGTCCACCGGCTCCGGCGGCACCAGCATTCCACCGGGGATTAGACGCCGGATCCCCCCCGGAGGATTCTCGCGGAAGTATCTTTTTCTGGCGTCCAGAGAGCTGAACTCCTCGTCCACCAGCACCACCTCTGGCATCCCCTCGCGCGCCCTGAGGATTTTCGCCAGCCTCCTCCCGTTGGTCCCGCCGCCCACCAGGACCTTCTCGGCGGAGACGCAGGCCAGCAACTCCTCCACCGTCCGCACCAGATCCTGCGTTCCGCAGACGGTCCGGGCCAGCACGCCCTCCCGGGAAACCGCCGCCACGCCGCACTTGGCGCGTCCCGGGTCCACCGCGATGACGGCGCCCCCGCGCAGGGTCATCGCCTCTGGACCGAGAACTCCAGTTCCAGCGGCCCGGCGCTGGTCACGGAGCTCTTCGCGCGGGCGCACAGGCGCACCGGTCCCTTCGCCTCGCGGATGTCGGCCACAAGCGCCGCCAGGCGGTCCACATCCATCTCGAAGTAGACCGGCTCCCCTCCCGCCTTGAGCCTGGGGATGAGGTCCGCCTCAGCCGCCGCCGAGCGTACCCGGGTGGCCAGGAACTCCCGCACCTCCTGCGAGATGGTCTGATTGGAGAGCCGCCCGTCCAGGTTGACGCAGCCCAGCAGATCCCCCGCGGAAAGGATGGGCTTGTTGCGGAACAGCCGCACCGCCACCGGGACCGTCTCGCCGGCGATGCTGTTGCCGGGAGCGGTGATCTGCATCACGACCGATTCCCTGCTTTCGTGGATCTGCTCGGCGATGGCCGCCACGCTCTGAGGCTCCTGGAAACGCTCCTCGCGTCCGCCCTCCACCGGACGGAACACCGCAGGAGCGATGATGACGGCGCGCCCGTTGGGCCCCTTCCTGGCTCCCCGCGCCTCCGCCTTCGCGCTCGCCACCTCCAGCGCCCTGTACACGTTCGCCCGGATCTCCGACAGCCGGGGAGAGTAGTCCACCACCATGCGCGCGACCTCCTCCCCCGCTCCGAAGATGATGGGACGCTCCCGGAGCTCACGGTAGCCCGCCAGCGTGATTCCGGCGCGCTTCTGGGCCTGCAGCACCAGGCGGTTCTGTTCCGCAAGGATGCGCGCGGCCTTGCGGATGTCTTCCTGCGCCCTGGCCACGTCCCGCCGGGCCTGGATCAGGCGGGCCTGCTCTTCAGCCAGGCGCTTTTCGTAATCCTTCAGGCGGCCCTGCTGCTCGCGGATCTTGCGGTCCAGCTGAGCCTCCGTCTTCCGGGCCTTCAGCAGATCTTCGGTGGCTTTTTTCAGGCTCTCCCGGGCTCTGGCGAGCGCGGCCTCTGCCTCCCGCGCCGAAGCCATCGCCTTCTCCGCGGTCCGGACCGCGTTCCTGCGGCGCTCCTCCAGCTCGCGTGTCTCGCGCCTGAGGCGGCGGTTCTCCGCCAGCACCCTGGGCCCTTCGAGCACCACACGCGTGTACTCCCGGTTTACCGCCAGAAGGAGCCCCAGAGTCAGGGCGGCGATGAGCATGCCGGTGATGGAGGTCACCACGATGGCGGTGTGCCGGGGCCGCAGGCCCAGCAACGACAGCCGGGCCTTGCCCATCCGGCGCCCGAGCAGATCGCCCACGTAGGCGATCAGCCCCGCCCCTCCGATCAGAGCCGCAAGCAGGATGACCGTGTAGCCCATACCTTCCCTATACGTGGAAGACGGTCAGCGCGATGCCCGCCTCAGCAGCAGCAGACCCACCGTCAGGAAGACGACATCCGCCATGAAGCTTCCTGCGATCGGGCTGATCTGGCCGGCCTTCGCCAGCGCGCTGGAATACTGCCACACCATCCAGTAAGCGAAGATCAGCCCGATGCTCAGACCGAACCCCACCGCCGCTCCGCCGCGGTGCGGACGCAGGCCCAGCGGCGCGGCGATGAGGGCGAACACCAGGCTGGCCAGAGGCACGGCCAGTTTGTTGTAGAGTTCCACTTCCAGCTTGAGTGTGTCGCCGCCGGTCCGCTTCATCCGCTGAATGCGCTGCGCCAGCTGCCTGAAGTTCAGCTCGTCCGGATCCCGCTGCTCTTCCATCACCTCCTCCGGGGTGCGGTTGATGTTCACGGCCCGGGTGCTCCACTCCCGGAACGTGTTCACCGTTGCCCCTCCGTCCGGGTCGAGCGTGCGCATGGCGCCGTTGTAGAGGCGCCACTCGGTGCCCCGCTCCCATCGAGCGCGCTCGGCGAAGAAGTAGACCTGAGGCCCCTGCCCGGTGAAGCCGGTGAAAATGGTCACGTTGCGCAGCTCGCGGGTCTGCGGATCCATTCCCCCATTGACGAAGACCACCGAGTTGTAGCGCCCCCCCTCCACATCGGAGATGATGAACGCTTTTTGCAGGGGGGTGATCTCCCCGAGCGCCCGCTCCCGGAGCTCCGTGGACCTCCGCTGCGCCTGCGGGGCCAGCCCCTCGCTGAGCACATAGCTGATCAGGGTGACTACCACCGCCACCGCCACAACCGGGCGCATGATGCGCCACAGGCTCACACCCCCCGCCCACAGCGCCACCATCTCGCTGTCCGAGGACATGCGGGAGAACGCCAGGAGCACCGCCAGCAGGACGCTCATCGGGAGCGTCATCACGATGACCGAGGGCAGATACAGAAGGAAAAGCTCGGCCACCACCGGGAACGGCACGCCCTGAACCAGCAGACCGGTGAGCCGGGAAAGATACCCCCCTGCGAAGAACAGGCTGGTGAACGCCGCCACCCCGAACAGCAGGGGAGGGATCAGCTCTCTCAGCATCAACCGGTCGACGGTCCGCAACCTGTCCCCCTCCCGCTACAGCGTGAAGTTCTCGCCCAGATAGTATTTCCGGGCAAGAGGGTCGTTGAGGATGGTCTCCTCCGTCCCGGAGCAGACCACCCGTCCCTCGGCCACAATGTAGGAGCGGTCCGTGATGCTGAGCGTCTCCCGGACGTTGTGATCCGAGATGACAACTCCGATGCCCCGCGAAGCCAGCTTGCGGATCATCTGCTGGATGTCGCTGATGGCGATGGGGTCCACTCCGGTGAACGGCTCATCCAGCAGCAAGAAGCCGGGTTCCGCGGCCAGGGCCCGGGCGATCTCCACGCGTCTGCGCTCACCCCCGGAAAGCGCGTTCCCCCGGACGCCCGCCCGCCCGGCCACGCCGAAATCCTCCAGAAGGCGCATCGCCCGGTCGCGGCGCTCGCCGGCAGGGACTCCGCGGCTTTCCAGGTACAGCATCACGTTCTGGAACACGGTCAGCTTGCGGAAGATGGACGCCTCCTGCGGCAGATAACCGATGCCCAGCCGGCTCCGCCGGAAGATGGGCTGAGAGGTGATGTCGTAGCCGTCCAGAAGCACCCGGCCGGACTCCGGCCGGACCAGCCCCAGGATCATGTAGAACGTGGTGGTCTTCCCCGCTCCGTTCGGGCCGAGCATACCCACCACCTCCCCTCGCTCCGCGGAGAAGCTGAGGCTGTTGACCACCCGGCGGCCCCGGTAGCTTTTGACCAGCTCCTGGCAGACGATGCTCACAGGGTCACTTCCCCGGCCCCGCCCCTTCCTGCGCTCGCGCCTTCGGAGTGGCCCGGACCTCCGCCGGCTGGCCTTCCACACGGAAGCGCGTCTCATCCGGTCCGGCCTTCATATAGTAGGTCACCCGCGCCGCCCGCATGACGCCGGGCTCCTCCAGATCGGGGCTGGCCAGCGTCACCACCACATCCCCCTCGAAGACCAGGGTGGAGTCTTTGCCGCTGTAGACCGCGCTGCGCGACGTCACCCGGACCGGCTGGCCGTCCGGAGTGAGGGAGCGCACATTCACGTTGCCGGCCGCATCGATCCTGGAGACAAAATCCGCCCGGCTGCCGGCCTGACGGTTGAGATGCACTACGATCCGGTCAGCCTCGACGAAGAAGGCTCCGTCCGAGGTCTGCGCGGTGGGCCGGCCGCCCGAGAGCACCCACTGACGGTCGGAGATGTCCATCGTCCGGGCCGTGACGCGCACCGCTCCCACGGTCCGGGAGCTCTTGCCGGACTCCGGGGCGGCGACGGTGCCGGCCGCCAGCGCCAACATGGCCCCCAGCGCCAGAATGCTTCCGCCGAGCCGGACGTCCTTCGCTGTGTTCATCGTTTGCTCTCCTGAGGCCTCTCTGGAAGCCCGATGACCGCCGTCACCCTCTCCTTGGCGGTGAGGCGGATGCGGTCGAGATTCATATCCGTCTCCAGCCTGTCCGCCTGAAATGAGCCCGCTGCGTTCGAACCCCGCACGTTCCCGGCGGCAACCACCCGGTCGGTCTTCAGATCCACGGTCACCGAGTCCGCACGGAACCAGGCGCCGGCCTCATCGCTTTTCGCGGTCACACCTCCCCAGGCGTGCAGCCTGCGGGTTTCGGCGTTTGCCGTCAGTCCCCCGAACGACAGCATCAGACGCCTGCCCCGCTCCCCGAACACCTCCACCTCGCCGCTGCGGACCGTCGCGCGCGCGGCGGACTGATCCAGATCGGTCCGCTCGGCAAGGATGCGCCACAGGGGCCTGCCGCGCTCGTCCTCCTGGACCGTCTCGGAGCGCTGGATGGTGACTCCCAGCGCGGGACGCTCCCTCGCAGGCGGAGGCTGCTCCTCCGGGGGACGGCGTTTTCCGCACCCGGCGGCGCTCGCCAGCATAAATGCGCACAGAAGGATGGCAGCGCGTCTCAGATCTGGCATCAGCGGACAGCGCGGCGGCTCACCCGGCGCCGCCCCCGGAGCGAATCCCTTTCCGTAAAAATGAGACTCCCGCCGGCCGCGGAAGCGTTTCCCGGCGGCACTGGCGGCCGCTGACGCCCGGGACGGCCGCGGTCATTATAACCCCCGGCGTCCCGCAAGTCACTTTGCGCGCCGCAGCGGGGCGGGCGTCGCGGTCCGGGCGGTCTATTCTGTACAATAAGGCGGCCGCGCCGGCAGCGGCGGGCAGGGGACCGCCCGGAGTCCACATTTGCGAACACGACCCATGAGGGACGAAGCCATCCGCGTGCTTCATCTGCTGCGACCGTCGGCGGGCGGGATGCGCACCCACGTCCGCACGCTTCTGGAGCATCACGACCTTTCCCGGCTGCAGGTGACCCTGGCGGCTCCGGCCGGGATGCGGGAGGCCCTTTACTCCGGGCTGGAAGACCGCGCGGGTTTCCGGGCACTGGAGATGACCGATCCGGCGGTTCCTTTCGGTCTGATCTACTGCAGCTTCCTGCTCTCCACGCTGATCAGGAAAGAGAGGTTCCATATCATCCACGCCCACGGGGTGCGGGCGACCCTGGCGGCGGCGCTGGCCGGCGGCGGGGGGCGCGTCCGCCTGGCCACCCTGCACCGTCCCCTGCCGCGCCCACTCAACCCCGCCGCCCGGTCCACGCTGACGCTGGCGCTGAGGGCCATGGACCACGTGGTCGCGCCCGCCGAGAAGATCCGCCGCGAGCTGCTGAATGCGGGGCTGGACCGGTCGCGGGTGTCCCTGATCCCGGAGGGGGTGGACCCGCCCTGTGTCCCGGAGGAGCGGCGCCTCCGGGCTCTCCGGAGTCTGGGACTGGACCCGGACCGTCCCGTGGTGCTGTTTCCGGCGCGTCTTTGTCCGGGCACGCGCTTCCAGGAGGTGACGGGGAGCGCCGGGGCCATTCTCCGGCTGGCTCCCGGGGCGCAGGTGGTCCTCGCGGGGGAGGGGCCGGGGGACGCATCGTCCCGGCGCCTGCAGCGGGCGCTCGTCCGGATGGGAGCCATCTGCACGGGACCGGTGGAGGATCTGGCCCCCCTGCTCGCAGCGGCTTCGGTCGTCGTGGCGCCCGTGCCCTGTCCGGACCTCTCGCGAACCCTTCTGGAGGCGATGGCCCTGGGGATCCCTGCGGTCTGTTCCGACAGCGGCGACGCGACGGGTCCCGTGCAGGACGGCGTGACCGGCAGGGTGGTGCCGGAAGGAGATTTCGCCGCGGTCGCTGAGGCGGCGGTCCGGCTGCTGCACCGGCGGGACGAGGCTGAGAGACTCGGCCGGGCGGCCCGCGAACGGGTGCGCACCGAGCACTCGGGACAGCAGATGGCGCGGAGGCTGGAAATTCTTTACGAGAACCTGCTTGCCCGCGCGGAACGAGGCGGCGCTTGCCCGGCCCGGCTGTGAGGCTGCTGACTGCCCTGTGCGCTCTGATGGCGGTCTTCCCGGCCGGGCCCGCCCACCCGGGCCCCTCCGTCCCGCGCCCTGGACCGGGTGTTCTGCTCATCCTTGTGCCGGGGCTGACGCTCGACGATGTAAAGGAGTTGCCGGGGCTGCGGCGCCTTGCCCGAGAGGGATGCTCCGCGCTGATGAGCAGCCGCATCGGACGGCCTGTGAGTGTGCCGCTCGTCCCCGCGGATTTCGACCCGCTCCTCTCCGGTTACCTGACGCTGGCCTCCGGCAGCCGGGCAGCCTGCGGCGACGCGGCCGCGCTGATCCTTCAGGATTCCGAGCGCGTCGGCGGACGGACGGCCCTTCAGGTCTGGGAACAGAGGACCGGCGGCCGGGGCGAGGGATACATGCTGTTCGCGCCGGAGTTCCAGGCGGAGGTGCGGCGCGCGCGGGCGGCCCCCTATCCGCTGGAGCCCGGGGCGCTGGGAAGCCATCTGGCGGCCCGGGGCATTCCCGCCTGCGTCCTGGGGAACGCAGACCTCCCGGACGTCCGCCTGCGCCCCGCAGCGCTGTTCTTGCTGGAAAAGACCGGCCGGGCCCGCTCCGGCATCGTGGATTCCCGGATGACCCTCCGGGACCCGGCCTTCCCTTACGGGCTTCGAACCGACACTGCGGCTCTGCTGAAGGCCGTGGCGGACTGTCTGCCGCAGCACCGGTTCATCGTGGTTGAGACGGGGGACGCCTTCCGCTACGCCCGCTACGAGGCGGAGACCCTGCCGGGAGCGCGCGCCGCCTTGCGGCGCCGGGTGATGCAAAGCGTGGACTCCCTCGTCTCCGGCTGCGCCGCCCTGCTGCCGGAGGGATGGCGCCTGGTGGTGGCCTCCCCGGGGCAGTTGTCCGACGAGGAGGACCCGGGCGCGTCTTCGCTGGCGCCCCTGCTGAGCTACCGGAACGGGGAGGGGCCGGGGCTGCTGACCTCCGGCTCCACCCGAAGGCCCGGAGTGGTGGCGAACACGGACCTGGCCACCGCGATCGCCCACTGGCTGGGGGCGCCCGGACGCATCGGGGGCGGGCAGCCGATCGAAGCCGTGCGCTCAGCGTCTCCGCTCCCGGGGCTCGACGCCATCCGCGCGGAGGCGGAGCGCCAGTCGCGCTCGCGGGGCGCCGTGCGGGTGTTCGTTTACGCCTCGTCGCTCGCGCTGGCGGCGGCCGCCGCCCTGGCCTGCTCCGGCGCGGCACGGGAACGGCTGGCGGCGGCCCTTGCGCTGGCTCCGGCGGCCGCGCTGACCGGTCTTCTCGCCGCCGGAGCGGTAAAACCGCCCGTGGCCGCAGGAGCGGAGACGGGAGCCATTGCGGCCGCGCTTGCGTTCGCCGCATTCAGGTTGCGCAAGACGCGTCTGCCCGTAGCCCCCTGGCTGGCCCTGCTGTCGGTCGCGGCGGTCGGTTCCTTCTGCGCGCTGGGCCGGCTGGCCGGGGCGCCCGCAAGCTACGAGGTCCAGGGAGGAGCCCGCTACTACGGCCTGGGGAACGAGTACGGAGGTCTGTTCGCCGGAGCGGCGGCGCTTCTGGCGGGGACACTGACCGCGCGCGGCGTGGCCGGGACCGTGGCGGGAGCTCTCCTCATGCTTGCCGCCGCCGTGTTCGCGGGACATCCCGGCCTCGGGGCGAATGCCGGCGTGATGCTGGGCTGTCTGGCGGGTCTGGCGGCGGTTCTTGGCTCCGGTCTCCCCCGGCGGCGGTGGCCGGCCGCGCTGGCGGCCCTCTCCGCCGGCGGGGCGGTGCTGGCCGGGCTCGCGGTTGCGGATTCCTTCCGCCCTGAAAGCCAGCAGTCCCACTTCGGACGGGCCATCGCCGGAATACGGCAGGACGGCGCGCAGGCCGCGCTGGACATCGTACTGCGCAAGGCCGGACTGAACCTCACGCTGCTCCAGCGGAGCCCGTGGGCTCTGCTGCTGGCGGCATCTGCGGGCGGAGCGGCGTTCACGGGCCGCAGACTGAGACGCGCCACGCCGGCGGCAGGCGCGCTGTGGGCGACCGCGGCCGCGCTTCTGGCATTCAACGACTCCGGGGTGCTTGCCGCCGCCGCTGCTTCTCTGTGGATCCTTCCCGCCCTGCTCGACGGCGATAACCCGGCTGAAAAAACTCTGAAAAAAGTCGGATAACCTCCCCGAAACCGCTTGAGAAGCCCTTCCCGTATTTGTTACTATGGGTCAGGGCCGGTCTGCCCGGATCTCCGCGGCCGGCTGTTCCACTCCCCCGTGTGCCTGCCGGAGCGCGAAAAAGGTGTCGGCGCGCGTCGCTGACGCGAACCCCGACGGTGAGCCGGCACCGTCAAAATTAGCGGGTAGAAAAGCGACTGAGACTCGCTTTCTGCGGGTAAAGCATTAGGGGGAGAGTGTCTGCGGCGTTCGCGGACGGTTGCGGCGAGAAGCGAGGGGAACACGCGGGAACATAACGGCAGATAGCGTCGTTTATGTAAGGGTGTACCGCGTTACGAGGTCAGTAAAAAGGTCGAACGAGGGGTCACGAGGAAAGGACAAGGATCAGGAGTGAGTACTGCGGTGAAGGATCTCAAGAGCAGCCGGCGCAGCTCGGGGACGGATGCCCGGAGGGATGACCCGGTGAATCACAGCTCGACGAGGACCTGCCTGCCGCCGGTCGGCCGGCGCAGTCTCCTGACGCACGAGCAGGAGATCGAGCTGGCCAAGCGCATCCGCAAGGGGGATCTGAAGGCCAAGCAGCAGCTGGTCGAGTCGAACCTGGGTCTGGTCATCAGCATCGCCAAGAAGCACGACTTCCGCGCCATCCCGTTCGAGGATCTGGTGCAGGAAGGCGTGATCGGGCTGATGAAGGCCGCCACCAAGTTCGATCCCTCCAAGGGATACAAGTTCAGCACCTACGCCACCCACTGGGTGAAGCAGACCATCAGCCGCGCCATCGCGAACCAGAGCCGCACTATCCGGGTGCCGAACTATCTGGCGGCCGCGCTGCGGAAGATGGAGCAGGTGCGCTCCACGCTGGAGTCCGAATACAACCGCCCGCCCACGAACGAGGAGCTGGCGAAGGCGACGGGCGTTTCCGTGCGCCGTCTGCTGGACCTGCAGAAGGTGGCCGCTGAGCCGGTGTCTCTGGAGAGCCTGGTATCCGCGGACGCCGAGACTCCGCTGGTACAGCTTCTGCCGGATCTGAACGTGGAGGATCCGGAGCAGAGTGTGCTGGTGACGGCACGCCGCGAGGCCAGCGAAAGCCTGCTGGATTGCCTGGAGGAGCGCGAGCGCATGGTCATCGCCAAGCGGTTCGGGTTCGAAGGCGGCCGGGCGCGCAGTTTGCAGCAGATCGGCGGGGAGATGAACCTCTCCCGGGAGCGCGTGCGGCAGATCGAACTGAAGGCGCTCAAGAAGCTCCGGGACGCCGCCCGGGGCAGCCAGCTGGCGGAGCAGGTGAAGTAACGGGCCAAGACATCCGCGCCACGGGTTGCAGGGAGCACGGCAGAGCCGTGCTCCCTGTCTTTGTGCTGACGGCCCGGCAAGCGATGGCGAAGGCCCGGCAGCCAAACGCCGACCCCTCCTCCCGCCCGCAAGGAGCGAACACCCCGCAGCACGAAGCAGGAAAACCCAGCCGGGCAGAGTAGTCTTACGGCGGCATCTCCAGCGGGAGGACAAAGTTCACGATCTCGCAGACTCCATCTTCGACCAGCCGGCTGCGGAGCTGTCTCCCGATCCTGACCGGGCTCGCGCTCATCCCCGTCAACGTCTATTTCCTCCTGTACATCGAGCAGGGGCGCAAAGGCGTGGGGCCCTTCCCATCCACCCTGTCCCTGTTTGCCAACTGCGTCCTGTTCCTTCTGATCCTCACCGCGTCGAACCGTGCGGTCGCGAAAAGATGGCCCGGCCGTGCGTTCTCGCAGGGCGAGCTCCTGACAGTCTACGTGATGCTGGTCATCTCGACCGCCATCATGAGCTTCGACTTCGTGGACGTCCTTCCCCCGATGATGACCTACCCTTTCCGGATGGCCACTCCGGAGAACCGCTGGCGCGAGATCATCTGGCCGTACGTCCCTGAGTGGATCACCGTGCGCGACCCGCAGGCTCTGGAGGCCTGGTACCGGGGTCACAGCAGTCTTTACGAGTGGAGGAACCTTCGGCCCTGGCTTCTGCCGCTGGGAGTCTGGAGCGTGGTGATCCTGGTGATGCTGTTCGTGATGTTCTGCATCAACACGATCGTGCGGGTGCAGTGGATGCGCAGCGACCGGCTCACCTTCCCTATCGTGACGCTCCCTCTGCAGTTGACGGACCCGGACGACCGCCTTCTCGCCAGCCGCCTGATGTGGATGGGCTTCGGGATCGCGGGAGGGATCACGTTTCTGAACGGGATGCACCAGCTCTATCCCACCCTGCCGTACATCCCGGTCAAGATGACCAACGTCAGCTCCTACTTTGTCGCCAGCCCCTGGAACGCGATGGGCACCACCTACGTCTCGTTCTACCCGTTCGCCATCGGGCTGGGATTCCTGCTTCCCGTCAACACGCTCTTCTCCTGCTGGTTCTTCTACCTGATGTGGCGGGCGGTCCGGATCGTGATGGCGGCGTTCGGGTACGCGGGTGACCCTTCTTTCCCCCACGCCGACCATCAGGCGCTGGGGGCATACTACATGATCGCCCTGTTCGCCCTCTGGGCGGGGCGGAGGCATCTCGCCGCCGTCCTGAAGGCGGCGGTCTCGGGGAAACCGGGCCCTGAAGAGGACACAGGCCCGATGCGCTACCGCACCGCCGTGCTGGGAGCGCTTCTGGGAACCGCCGCACTGACGGTCTTCTTCCATCTGATCGGGATACGGATGTGGGTGGCGGCGGCGGGCGTGCTGCTGTACCTGCTGATGATCCTGGCGATCGCCCGGGTGCACGCCGAGTTCGGACCGCCCTCGCACGAACTGTATGCCATGGGGCCGCAGGTCGCGATGGTCGACGTGCTGGGAACCACCGCGTTCACCAGGGCGGACCTGAACGGACTCAGCTGGTTCTGGTGGTTCAACCGCGCCTATGACAGCCAGCCGATCGCCTATCAGCTGGACGGCATGCGGATCGCCGACCGCAGCGGAGTGACCCAGCGCGCCATGGCCGCAGCCATGGCGCTGGCGTCCGTCGCGGCGCTCATCAGCGGCTTCTGGATCTACCTGCACTTCGCCTACGAGCGTGGCGCGGAGGTGGGGATGGCGGCATTCGTCCACATGTATGGCCGGGAGGCGTTCGCCAATCAGGTGGTCCGGTGGGTGGAATCGCCGACCGGGCCCGACGCAGCCCGGACCCTGGCCATCGGCTGGGGAATGCTGTTCGCCTGGCTTCTGTATTTCGCAACACTGAGGATCGCCTGGTGGCCCCTGCATCCGCTGGGATTCGCCGTCAGCACGAGCTGGACAATGGGCACCCTGTGGTTTCCCATGTTCATCGCCTGGTGCGCAAAGGTCCTTGCGTTCCGCCTGGGCGGACTGAAAGCCTACCGGGTGGCACTGCAGTTCTTTCTGGGGCTGCTGCTGGGGGACTTCACGGTGGGCATCCTGTGGCCGGTGGCGGGCTGGCTGCTCGACGTGGACACGTACTGCTTCACTCAGTGAGCCCGAATCACCCGTGCCTTCGGAATTCCCGCCGAAGGTCGCATACCGGCGGGCTCCGGTGGGATAATGGAGCAGAGATGGGCGCTACGCAGCGGACTGGTGAAGGAGGCGGAGTGGCCGGGGGCGGCGAGGGGAAGTCCCGGCCGGGCACTGCCGGATGGATGGTATGGACCATGCTGGCGGCCGGGGTGTTGGCGCTCTGGCTGATCCCCCTGGACCAGCTCCCGACGGCCTGTCTGACGCGGCGCCTGACCGGGGTTCCCTGTCCCACCTGCGGAGTGGGGCGATCCCTGCACGCTCTGGTTCACGGCGACATCGCGGGATCGCTTCACTATCACCCGCTCGTTCTGCCGTTCCTGGCGGGGGGATTCATCTGGTGGATAACGGTCGTCCGGCCGGCCAACCGGGCCGGACGCAGCGTTCCTGCTCGCCTGCAGATGGCCGCCGTGGGAGCGGCGGTGGTCATCCTGGTTGTGGTCTGGCTGCTGCGGCTGAGCTTTTCTTCCGTGCCGTGAGCACCCGCCCGGGCATTTCTAGCTTATGCCACCCGGTCTTGTCCACAGTGAGGCCCAGGTAGTGCGTGCTGGCGCCCACCCAGACCAGGGCGGCGTCTCCGAGCCGCCCGGCAGGGATGGCGACCTCGAGCGTCCTGCCCTTCCAGACGGCCCGCACTCCCGGAGGCTGGACCTTCCCCGACGCGCTGACGCTCATCTCCATAGCCCGGAATCCCGAATATCCCAGCGCGCGCGCCTGGAACCGCGCGGTGACGCCCCGGCCACGGCTGCCCGCAGTCTCCATCCTGAGATAGAGGTTGCGCGAATCCCTTGCCACCGAAAGGCCGGTGATATCAGCTCCGCGGCGCAGGGCCCTTCCCACGGTGTCTGCCTCCGGGCTCGACACCTGGGGGTCCAGGGTCTCCCACACGTCTGTCCGGCCGTCCGGCAGGACCAGCCCGTCCGGAAAGACCGCCACCGCGCGCGAAGGCACCCGTCCATACAGCTCGCTGGAGCGCACGAAGCTGCGCAGGAACGACCCCATCACGGCAGTCTGGGAGCGGTACTCCTCGATGGCCGCCCTCTTCGCTTCGATCTCGTGCGGCCGCAGGGGGAACAGCTCCCAGTGCGTCCCCTCCGACATCAGGGGCTGCGGAGGAACAAGCGGCCGCGAAGGCGAGGGCCCTCTGGGAGCCGGCCACTGTCCGCGATGGACAAGATACGTCATCAGCGCGGGATGCCCTTCCTTCAGGCGCCCCTCCATCTCCAGCTCTGCAAGGGCGGCGGTGGTGAATGCATAGGCGGCGTAGTGGTCCGGATGGTCGTCCAGAGGGCTCGTGACGCACACGAGAGACGGGCGCCACTGCGAGATGACCTCCTTCAGAATCCGCAGCAGCTCCTGGCCGGTGTAGGGAGCGCCGGGTGTGTGAGCCTGTGCGTAGGGACACCGGGAGACCCCGGTATACCCGGACTTCCACGGCTCAGACCAGTTGCCGCTCCACAGGCGCGTGAGCCCTCTGTCCGGAAACCCCAGAAAATCCAGGTCCGACGGCCTCAACCCCAGCCGGATTCCCGCCAGCATGGCCTCCCGCTGGCGCTCCGCGCCGAACTCAACGAGGTCCTCCGGTGTGGGACGGATCTTCCGTTCCTCGCGGCCGGCCGCCACCTTGAAGGCGTCGCCGTTCGTCAGGAAGACCACCCGCACCTGTCCGCCGGCCCCCCTGACCCGCGCAATCAGACCGCCGCAGCCCAGCGTCTCATCGTCGGGATGGGGAGAGATGACCAGCAGGCGCGTCTCGCCGGGCAGACGCAGGGTCGCCGGAAGGGTTCCCCCGCTCTGAAGGGAGTTGGCCGCCTGAATGCGGATCGCGACCCCCGCCGCCGCAATCGCCCAAAGCAATACCGCCAGGCCGCCCAGACGGCTCAACACGCGCAGAGCGGCGCGATGAGACAGGGAGCCGGGAGAGGAATGCATCGGGTTGCCTCGCCGCTTCATCTTGCGCCGCAAACTGCTGGAAAAGAAGATCTGGCCCGGTCTGCCGGCCCCTCCCGGCAACGGGACCGGGCCATTCGCGCCTGTAAGAACATTACCCCGCCCTTGAAGAAGCCTTTCTCCGGGCGGGAGCACCGGGCAACGGAGAAAAATGGCGGAGCGAGTGGGATTCGAACCCACGAGCGAGTTTTGAGACCCGCTACACGATTTCCAGTCGTGCTCCTTCGACCAGCTCGGACATCGCTCCTTGCGCAGCCGATTCTAGCACGCCCGGCATACCCCCGTCAATCGGCCCCTTCCTTCTCCCGGTCCGTCATCTCCGGCGGCACGATCAGCCGGTCCTCCACGCGTTCGTCGGACTCGACCCGTCCGTCCCGGAACCGCACGATCCTGCGGGCGTGCCGGGCGATATCGGGCTCGTGAGTCACCATCACGATGGTCTTGCCCGCTTCGTTCAGCCTCTGGAGGATCCCCATGATCTGGACTCCCGTGCGGGTGTCCAGGTTTCCCGTCGGCTCATCGGCGAACAGGATGGGAGGATCGTTCACGAGCGCCCGCGCGATGGCCACCCGCTGCTGCTCCCCACCCGAGAGCTCCGCCGGGCTGTGCCGGAGCCTGTGCTGCAGGCCGACTGTCTCGAGGGCCCTCAGCGGCGCGTCCTTCGGAGGGCGGCGGCCGCGCGCATACAGGAGCGGGAGCTTCACGTTCCCCAGAGCGCTCATCCGCGGCAGCAGGTTGAAGTTCTGAAAAACGAAGCCGATCTTGCGGTTGCGGATCTCGGCCAGCGCCGCATCCGGCAGACGCTCCACCTCCCTCCCCTCCAGGAAGTATCTTCCCCGCGTGGGACGGTCCAGGCAGCCGATGATGTTCATCAGGGTGGACTTGCCGGACCCGGACGGGCCCATGATGGCCACGAACTCACCTGCCGCGATATCCAGGGAGACATCGGTGAGCGCGGGCACCTCCACCCGCCCCTGCCGGTAGATCTTGCTGACGCTGCGGACGCAGATCAGAGGCTGCATCGCCTGCGGCCCCTCTCACGGCTCAGTGCCGGTCCGCCGGCCCTGCCCGGGAGAGCTCCGGCTTTCAGACGGGACCGGACCCCGCGGGCGCCCGGACGACCCGGATGCCCAGCTCCTCGAGCTGTGCCGGATCCACTTCGGAGGGGGCGCCCATCATAGGGTCGATCCCTCCGCCCATCTTCGGGAACGCGATGACCTCGCGGATGTTCTCCTCGTCCGTAAGATACATGATGAGCCGGTCTATTCCGGGCGCTATCCCTGCGTGCGGAGGCGCCCCGAGCTCGAACGCCTCCAGCATGTGCCCGAACTGGGACTGGATCTGCTCGTCCGTGTAACCGAGCTTCCGGAAGATCGCTTTCTGCAGCTCGGGTTTGTGGATCCGCACCGACCCGGATGCCCATTCCGAACCGTTGCAGACCAGGTCGTAGCAGAACGAGCGCATCGCGGCCGGGTCGGTGTCCAGCAGGTCTATGTGCTCGGGCCTGGGCATGGCGAACGGGTTGTGAGCGAACGTCCAGCGGGAGCTCTCTTCGTCCCATTCGAACACCGGGAAGTCCGTTATCCAGCAGAACGCAAGGGTGTCCGGGCCGGCAAGCCCGAGCCGCCCCGCGATCTCCCGTCGCAGCCTGTCCAGCGCCTTCGCCACGACGGCCGGCCGGTCAGCGACGAAGGCGATCAGGTCCCCCGGCTCCGCCCCGGCCGCCCGTACCAGCCCTCTCACCTCGTCCTCCGAGAGGAACTTGGCGATCGGTGACCGGACCGACCCGCCTTCCTCCACCAGAAGATAGGCCATGCCTCCCGCGCCGGCGTCCTTCGCCATCCCGGTCAGTTCGTCGATCTGGCTCCGGGAAAGAGAGGCTCCTCCGGGGTAGCGCACGGCCTTCACCTGCCCGCCGGACTCCACAGCGTTGCGGAACACCCCGAACCCGCAACCCGCAACGATCCCGCCGCAGTCCACCAGCTCCAGCCCGTAGCGCACATCCGGCTTGTCCGTCCCGAAACGGGCTAGGGCTTCATCATAGGTCAGGCGCGGGAACGGCTTGATCAGCCGTTTGCTGGAGAACTTCTCGACCACGTCCACGGTCAGCGCCTCGACCACCTCCAGAACATCATCCTGGGTGGCGAAGCTCATCTCCAGGTCCAGCTGAGTGAACTCGGGCTGGCGGTCGGCCCGCTGCGCTTCGTCGCGGAAACACTTGGCGATCTGGAAATACTTCTCGAACCCCGCCACCATCAGCAGCTGTTTGAACTGCTGCGGAGCCTGCGGCAGAGCATAGAACAGGCCGGGCTGGAGGCGGTAGGGGACCAGGTAGTCCCGGGCGCCCTCCGGCGTGCTCTTCGTCATCACCGGGGTTTCCACCTCGATGAAGCCGCGGGAGTACATGAACTCCCGGATGTGGCGCACCACATCGCTTCGCAGCTTCATCTTCCGGAACATGGAAGGGCGGCGCAGGTCCAGGTAGCGATACTTCAGGCGCAGCTCCTCGTTGACGGGCGCTTCCTGGTCGATCTGGAAGGGCAGGGGCTTCGCCGGGTTGAGCACCTCGACGGAGTCCACCAGCACCTCCACCTCTCCGGTGGCCAGGTTGGGGTTCTCCGTTCCGGCAGGTCTCCTGCGGACCTCGCCCTGCAGCTCCAGCACCCACTCGCTGTGCACCGCCTGGGCCGTCCGGTGCGCCTCCGGCGACGAGCCGGGGTCGATGACCGTCTGCACGATGCCCGTCCGGTCGCGCAGATCGATGAAGATGAGCCCGCCGTGATTGCGCACGCTGTGCGCCCAGCCATCCAGCACGACCCTCCGGCCAACGTGCTCCGTGCGAAGCTCTCCGCAGTAGATTGTCCTTTTCAGCATCCTCTCTCCTGAACACCGGCGCCAGACGCCCGCGCCGCCCCTCCTTACAGCCTTCCTATCGTCTGCGCTTCCGGCGTCTGAAGGTAGTCGCGCATCATCTCCGGGCACCCTTCCAGAGGGAGCCGCCACTGCTGCTGGGCCAGCATGTCCCTTGCGGTCACCTGACCGGCCGTCAGCTCGTCCTCCCCCAGGATCAGCGCGAATCGCGCCCCGGACTTGCCGGCTTTCTTCATCTGCGCTTTCAGGCTCCGGCCGCCGTACTCCATCTCGCAGGCAAACCCCTGACGCCTCAACCGGTCGGCAAGAGCAAGGCCCGCCACCTGCGCCCGTTCACCCACCCGCACCAGGAAGATGTCCGGAGCCGGTTCGCCGCCATTCAGCGCTCCGCGCGCCTCCAGCACCAGCAACAGACGCTCGATGCCCATTCCGAAACCGAACGCCGGGGTGGGCGGGCCGCCGATCTGCTCCACCAGCCCGTCATATCTCCCGCCGCCGCAGACCGTGTTCTGCGCACCCAGGGCGTCGGTCTGGAACTCGAACACCGTCCGGGTGTAATAGTCGAACCCCCGTACCAGCCGGTGGTCCACCTCGTATCGCAGGCCGAGCGCCTCCAGTCCCTCGCGCACCCGCGCGAAATGCTCCGCCGACTCTTTGTCCAGGTAGTCCACGAGATGCGGCACGTCCCGGGTCAGCTCGCGGCAGCGCTCCTCCTTGCAGTCCAGCATGCGCAGGGGGTTTTTCTCGTAGCGAACCCGGCAGCTCTCGCACAGCTCGCCAACGAACGGCTCCACGCTCTGTTTCAGCGCCTGGACGAACGCGCGTCTGGACTCCGGCACGCCCGTGCTGTTGATCTTCAGGCAGAACGGTGCGGCCCCGGCATCCGTCAGAAACCGTGCCGCCATTCCTATCACCTCGGCATCCAGGGTGGGGTCATCTGAGCCGATAGCCTCGACGCCGAACTGGTGATGCTGGCGGTAGCGGCCGGCCTGCGGGCGCTCGTAGCGGAACACACTGTAGATGTAGAACAGTCTGGTGGGCAGCCCCTCGGCTCCCAGCGAATGCTCCACCCAGGCCCGCACGATGGGCGCGGTGCTCTCCGGCCTGAGCGTGAGGCTTCGCCCGGAGCGGTCCGTGAAGGTGTACATCTCCTTGGAGACGATATCGGTCTCCTCGCCGATGCTGCGCGTGAACAGCTCCGTCTCTTCGAAGACCGGGGTGCGGATCTCCCGGAACCCGTAGAGCCGGCAGCAATCCCGAAACTTCTGTTCGAGCGTCTGCCACTGCCAGGACCGGTCCGGCGTGATGTCGTTGGTGCCTCTGGGAGCCCTGTAGCGCATGCGAGTGACGTTCCTGCGGACCCGCGCAGGCCGCTTCGCCGGGTGGGAGCGGTCCCCGCCCGGTGACCGGTGTCCCCGGGAGTGCGAGCTGGCACCGTCGGATGGAGCCGCTCGCGGGCGGGCCGAAACTGCATTCTAGCGTTCGGCCAGCGGGTCTGTCAATGCGGAATCGAGGCCCCCAGCTGCGACACCGGCACGCAGACGAGCCCCCGGCGTTTCAGGACGTCCAGAATCTCCGGCAGCGCTTCGGCCGTGGCGCGGCTCCCGATGTGGAACAGCACCACGTCGCCCGGCCCGACCCGCCCGAGAACGCGCTCACGGATCTCTTCCGCCGTGATCCCCTTTTTGAAGGAGTCCCAGGAGTCCACGGTCCAGTAGACGCAGCGGTACCCCTCCCCGGCGGCAACCTCGAGCACCCGGCGGTCCCGCGAGCCGAACGGAGGCCGGAACCAGGGCTTCGTCGAGACGCCCGAGACGGCGGCGATGGCCTCCTCCCCCCTGCGCAGCTCCTCGCGGATGGCATCGTCGCTCAGGCCGCGGAGGTCCGGATGGCTGAACGTGTGGTTGCCGATCTCGTGGCCCGCTGCCGCGATCGCCTTCACCAGCTCCGGGTTGCGCTGCGCGAAGCGGCCTGTCAGAAAGAACGTGCAGCGCACATCGTGCTGACGCAGCGTCTGCAGGATGCTCCAGCCCGGTTCTGCCGCGGCCCCCGCGTCGAAGGTCAACGCCACGCGCCCTTCATCCGGCAGGCTCCGGACGGCGCGGACGGATGACGGCCTTCCAGGCGCGGAGCGCGGAACAGGGCCGGAGGGTGAGGGGCGGGACGGGCCCGCAGAGACGGGAAGCCGGGGTCTGGCCGGACGGGCCGGGGTCGTGGAGGTTCTGCCGGGCGGTTTCTCCGCCCCGCGGGAGACGGCGGCCGGACGCTCCCCCGGCGCCACGTGATCCGGCGGCCGGCCCACGGTGCCGGCCTGACGCGTCAGGAAGAGCAGCAGACCCGTGGCGGCCCCTCCGAGAGCCACCATCAGCAGCGCCGGCAGCAGGGCACACGACCTGCGCACCGGGGGACCGGCCGCCTTCCTCCGGCTCGCGGCGGCGGAGGGCCTGCGGCCGCTCATGTGAGCCGCTCCTCTAGCGCCGGGCCTGGGTGCCGCCGGACTGCATCGACGCCAGCTTCTCCCGCAGGAAGTCCACCGCCATCCGCAGCTGAGGATCGTATTTCAGGCGGTCCTCCTCGAGGTCGGCATCGTCCGGAAGAGCCTCCGGGTCTGGCATCTGCACGACGATGTCCGGCTGGATCCCCAGCTTGTGGATGTCCGTCCCACCGGGGGTCAGGTACTTCGCTGTCGTGATGCGCACCGCGCCGTCACCCGGCATCGGCACGACCGTCTGCACCCTGCCCTTGCCGAAGGTCTTGGTGCCGATCAGCGTGCCCACTTTGTTGTCCCTGATGGCGCCAGCCACGATTTCGGAGGCGCTGGCCGAGAACTCGTCCACCAGGACGACCAGAGGATAGGCCCGGTGGTTGTGCTTGGACGGGTCCACCTCCAGCAGGCTCCGGCGTCCCTGGCGCTCCTGGATGATCACCACGGGGCCGCTCTGGATGAAACGGCTTCCGATGTCCACCGCGGACTCGAGCAGCCCGCCCGGATTGCCCCGCAGGTCCAGAATGAGCGCCCTCAAGTTCTTCTTCTCAAGCTCCGTCAGCGCGGCGTCCATCTGCGCGTCCGCCTTGCTGTTGAACTGCCGGAGCTGCAGCCAGCCGATGCCGTTCTGCGGGTCGAGCAGGTCGTACTCCACCATCCTGTAGTCCACCACCTGGCGGACGATGGTGATCTCGATGGGCTTCGGTTCGCGCGCGCGCTGGAGGGTCAGGGTGACCTTCGTGTTCTCCGGCCCGCGGATCATCTTGACCACCTGCTCGATGTCCATGTCCGCCACCGACTTGCCGTCCACCTTGAGGATGATGTCCCCCTTGCGGACGCCGGCTTTGATGGCGGGGCACCCCGGCAGAGGCTCTTTCACATAGACCTGGCCCTGCCTGTTCGTGTTCAGCTGCGCGCCGATGCCGACGAAGTTGCCTTCGTTCTCCTCCCGCATCTTCTTATACTCTTCAGGATCCAGGAATCCCGTATACGGGTCATCCAGCGCGCCCAGGATCCCGCGGATGGCCATGTAGGTGAGCTGCTGGACATTCAGCGAGGGCTTCTGCGTCTCCACCCTGCCGGAGACGCTGTTCGTCGGCGTCTTGACCACAGTGGTCTCCATCACGGACGCCTCGGGGTAGAAACGCTCCAGGATGGTGTTCAGCGTCTCCTGGTAGGTGGTGCGGACCGGCAGGTTCTCCACCTTCGGGCCCGAGGGTCTCTCCAGGAGCATCTCCATCCGGTCCGGGATGGCCAGCAGAGCCGACGTGACCGGCCTGCCGCTCTCCGCCGCGGCCCGTACGTCGTTGAAGGCAAACCCGGCCACGAAGAACCCGGTGAACACGATGAAGGCAGCAACGGCAGTGCGAAGTCGTGTGCTCATTTCGGCAGGGTCAAGATCCTTTCCCATCCGTCAGGCGGCCGGCCTCTTCGCCACCGCCAGAGCCCGCTCCAGCTGCCGGTCCTCCGGCGATCCCGGAGCCGCGGACGCCGGCAGCGCGACCACCGCGTCCGGCTTCACCCCCGTCCGGTGGAAGTCCGCTCCGCCGGGCGGCACGAACTTGCCCGTGGTCAGCGTATAGCCCGTGCCGTCGGCAAGCTGAAAGGCGGTCCTTTCGAAGGCGTTGCCCCACGTGCGCTCGCCGATCAGGCGGGCCCCCGCGGAGTCCCTCAACGCCGCCGCCAGCAGCTCCGCCGCTCCCTCCGTGCCCCTGTTGACCAGCGCCGCCGCCACACGGAAGTCGAACGCCTCTCCGCCCGGCGGGCGGGCGACCAGTGCCTCCTTGCGGTCCCGGCTTCTCAGCACCGTGCCCAGCTTCTTGCCCGGCATAAACAGCCCGGCCGCGGCCTGCGCCGCGGCAAGCGAGCCGCCCGGGCAGTTTCGCAGATCCACGACCAGCGTACGGACCCCCCGTCCGCGCAGACTTTTCAGCTCGCCTTCGAGCGCTTCCGCGGTGGCGGGCGTGAAAAGATGGATGCGCACATAGCCGATGCCGTCTTCCAGCACACGCGACTCCACCGTCTTGGCTTCCACCTCGGCGGTGCTGATCGTGACGGCCAGCTCCCTGCCGTCGCGGCGCACCTTCAAGCCGAGAGGCTCCTGCTGAGGCGTGGTCAGCTTCGTGAACGCCTCATCGAGCGTGATGGCCCTCTTGCGCAGCTCCTCGGCGTCTTTGACGGCCCTTCGCTTGTCGCCAGGGGACGCGGCGTGATCCCGGGTGACCTTCATCGCCTCGCTGTAAGGGTCGTGGCTCATCACCCACTTGCCGTCTACCTCCACGATGACATCCCCGGGCCGCAGCCCGGCTTTCGCGGCCGAGGACCCTTCGATGGGTGCCACGACGGTGAGCTCCTGCTCGGTCCAGTCTGGCTTCTTCTGTTCGCGGATCATCAGAACGGCGCCAATCCCGTTGAACCGGCCGAGAGCCATCTCCCGGTAGGCCTGGACCTGCTTCTCGTCCAGGAACCGGGAACCGGGATCGCCCAGGCTCGAGACCATGTAGCGCACCGCCCCGTGAGCCATTCGGGAATTCTCGAACGGGTTGACGTCCTCGACGTAGTAGTCCTTGACCACTTTGAGGACCTTGCCCACCAGGACGACCGGGCTCAGGTCCGTGTCCAGGCCGGCGCTGACATCCGCAGAGGCCGTCACGCCTTCCACGGCCATCAGGGCGGCGGGATCGGCTCCGGGGTGGGTACGCTCACAGGCGCGGCGCAGGCTGGCATCGGCGACGAAGCCCGCTCCCAGCGCCGCCAGGGCAACAAGGGAGAAAAGAAAACCGCGATTGGTCAGGGACATGCGATAACTCACTCCGCGGCAGCGCGTGAGGGAAACCCGCCTCCAAGCCTCATTATACCACACCACACCACCCCTCCCCTTACCCTCTACCTGCTTCCTCCGGCGATCATCCTCTAAGACGCATGCTCCGCCGTCACGGTTCCTGCCCCCGGACGGCGCCGGATGCCGCAGGCACGTTTCCCATGACATCATCCGGACAGGATGGATCACGTGCCGGACCCAGCACAGACAGCGGCGGACACAGCGGTCCCCGCGGCCCGCGACGGAACGCTGGCCGTGCTTGCCGCGGCGCTGTTGTGGAGCACCGGAGGCGCCTGCATTAAGGCGCTCGACGGATACAGTCCGTGGACTGTGCTCTCGGGGCGGTCTCTGCTGAGCTCTCTGTTTTTCCTCGTGCTGCTGCGGGGCAGGCCCCGGCTGTCGTCCGGGGCGGGGCTGTGGCCCGTTGCGGGGGCCGTCTCGTATGGGCTGGTGGTCACGACGTTCGTTCTGGCCAACCGCCTGACCACGGCGGCGAACGCCATCATCCTGCAGTACACCTCCATCCTGTGGATCGCGCTTTTCGGATGGCTGATGGTGCGGGAGCGCCCCAATCGCCGGGAATACGCGGCCATGGCCGTGGGGGTCCTCGGGGTGGCCCTGTGCGTGGGGCACGGGCTGCAGCTGTTCGTCCTTGCTTCCGGAGAAGGCAGTCACCGGGCGCTGCTGGGGGACGCGGTGGCGCTGGCTTCGGGGTTCTGCTTCGCCATCACCACGGTGGCGCTCCGGCGCATCGGCAAGGCCGTGGCCGGGTCCGGCCCTCAGGGCGGGGAGCCGGCGCTGGTCTGCCTGTTCTACGGCAACCTGCTCGCGGGAATCATCGGCCTTCCCTGGCTTGTGCGGGAGATCGGCGGACCGGGCATCACCGGGCAAGACCACGCGCTCGGCTGGGCCGTGCTCGCGTGGCTGGGGTTCGGTCAGCTCGGCGCGGGCTACTGGTTCTACCAGCAGGGTTTGAAGACCACGCGGGCGCTCACCGCATCGCTGCTGTCGCTTGCGGAACCGCTGGTGAACCCCCTGCTGGTCTTTCTGACGGTCAGGGAGCTTCCCACGCCCGGAACGATGGCCGGGGGGGCGCTGGTGATCGTGTCGCTCGCCCTGACGCTGACCGCCCGGCCGCCCTCGCGGAGCCCCGGATGAAGAAGCCCCGTGTGGTGGTGATCGGGGCCGGAGCCGCAGGGCTGATGGCCGCCGGAAGCGCCGCGCAGGCGGGCGCCCGGGTCCTGGTGCTGGAGCGCAACACGCGCGTGGGGCGCAAACTGCGCATCTGCGGCAAGGGACGGGCGAACGTCACGAACACCGCCGACATCCCCGGGTTCGTCACGGCTTTCGGACCGAACGGGCGGTTCCTGTACGGCGCGTTCTCCCGCTTTTTCCGCGACGACCTCGTCGCGCTTCTGGAGTCTCTCGGGGTGCCCTGCAAGGTGGAGCGGGGCGGGCGGGTGTTTCCGCAGTCCGACGACGCCGACCACGTCGCCGACGCGCTGGAGCGTTGGGCCCGCTCACTGGGAGCCGTGTTCCGCCTGGGAGCCCGCGCGCGGCGCCTGGCGGTGGAGGACGGACGCATCCGCGGGGTGGAGCTGGAGAATGGCGAGACCGTCCCTGCGGACAGAGTGATCCTGGCAACGGGCGGAATCACCTATCCGGCCACGGGCTCGACGGGCGATGGCTACCGCTTGGCTGCAGAGGCCGGGCATACCATCATCAGACCGCGGCACGCGCTCACCGCCATGAACTGTGCCGAAAAGTGGGTGCTCGAGGTGGCCGGGCTCAGCCTGCGCAACGTGCAGGCCGCCATCTACGCCCCGGAGCGTCAGGCGCAAAGGCCCGTGGGCCGGGAGTTCGGCGAGATGTGCTTCACCCACCGGGGCGTCTCGGGGCCCATCATCCTGACCCTGAGCCGCCGGGTGGTGGACCTCGTGGGACGCACGCCGCTCATCCTCTCCATCGACCTGAAGCCCGCCCTGACGCGCGAGCAGCTGGAGGCACGCCTGCTGCGCGAGATGACCGGCTCCAACCGTCACCTGCGGAACTACCTGCCGGGACTCCTCCCGCGCTCCCTGGCGCGCGCCTTTCCGGGGGTCCTGGGGCTGGACGAGCACGCTCCCCTCAACCGCGTGACCCGGGAGCAGCGCCAGAGGCTCATGCAGGGCCTGAAAGACCTTCGCCTGAGCATAGTAAAGCTTGCTCCGCCGGAGGAAGCCATCGTGACGGCCGGCGGGGTGGCCATCGGCGAGGTCGACCCCCGCACCATGCAGTCGCGGGTGGTGGAGGGACTCTATCTGGCGGGAGAGGTTCTGGACATCGACGGCACTACCGGCGGCTACAACCTGCAGGCCGCCTTCAGCACGGGGTGGGTGGCCGGCCAAAACGCAGCGCAGGGGGCTCCATTCGTCCCCCTGCGAGAAAGAGACCCCCTCCGGAGCGGCAAGCCCGGCGAGGATGCGGCCGTGCGTCAGTCGCGCGAGTCGCGCTCCACAGTGGAGATCCCCAGCGGACAGTAAAGCCCGCACCGCCCCGTGATGGCCGTTGCGATGGGAATCAGCCCCAGCAGTCCCAGCCAGCTTCCATAATACAGTCCGGCTCCGATGATGACCGCTCCGAGTGCGATCCGGATGTTCCGGTCGATTCTTCCGATATTGCGTTCCATTACGTGTCACTCCCGGGGAGCAGACTTCTCCCCGCTGACATCAACGTGTGCGAAGCGGGAAAAGTTCGCCGGATCCGGCCGGCGTCGAAGCGTTCAGAGGCGGCGCGGATCGTACCAGTCCTTTCCGGCGGCCTGATCCCAGGTCTGTTCGAACTTCATCCAGCGGGCCGACCCGTCCGCGAACACGTAGTTCGCCCCTCCGGTGTGGGCAGCGATGTTGACGCTTTTCGGCAGCTGGCGGACCGGGTCCCATTCCCTGCCCTGAACCATCGGGTTGGTCTCGCGCGGAGGCGACCCCCAGAACATCGGCATGAAATGGTCCTTCGCCACGTTCCACGACAGTTCCGCCACCACAATGGTACTGGACGGGTAAGTCACCTGTCCCATCTTCAGGCCCCAGTACGGCGGATGGTTCGGCGTGAAATAGGCGTTGATCCCGTACGACGTGCGGCGGCGCATCGCTGGATCACCGCTGTCCCAGAGCGCGGAGGAGTCCGACGGACACCGGTTGAGAAGGTCCGCGCGCGAATAGGGACGCACCGTGTCCAGCCAGGAGATCTCGGAGTACATCGCCCCGGACATCATCATCCGGGCATACGGGTAGCCATCGCGGTTGTCCGAGCAATACATCGTGATGGCCATCCCAATCTGGCGGCAGTTGGCCAGACAGCTTGCCGCGCGGGCCCGCTCCCGGGTGCGGCTGAAGACAGGAAACAGGATGGCGGCCAGAATCGCGATGATGGCGATGACGACGAGCAGCTCGATGAGCGTGAAGCCTTTTCGTTGACTGTCTGCGCGCATGACGGCGTCCCCTCCGGTCAGAAAGATTCTGAAGGGGTTGTAGCACGAAACGCGAAAGCGTGGCAACCTCAATCGCTTCCCGGCACCGAAGAAGGGGCGGCCTTCTCCGTCCGTGTGACGGGAAGCGGGGCGCCCGGATGACTCGCTCTGCCGGAGAGGGTCACGGCCTGGCCGTTCTGGCGGCCTCGATCAGGATGTCAGCCACCTCCGGCCTCGAGAACTCCATCGGCGGACGCTCGCCCGCCGCAAGCATCTCGCGGACCTTCGTTCCGGAGAGCGAGACCCGGTCCTCAGGGCCGTGAGGGCAGGTCTTGGTGCTGGCCATCCCCTCGCACCGGTTGCACCAGAACGAATGCTCGAAGTTCAGGATGGTGATCCCCAGCTCATCCTGCGTGAACTGCTCGAAGATTCGCTGTGCGTCGTAGGTGCCGTAGTAGTTGCCCACGCCCGCATGGTCGCGTCCCACGATAAAGTGCGTGCAGCCGTAGTTCTTCCGCACCATGGCGTGCAGGATGGCCTCCCTGGGCCCGCCGTAGCGCATCGCTGCCGGCATCACCGAGAGCAGCACCCGGTCCTTCGGGAAATAGCCTTCGATGAGCGCTTCGTAGCAGCGCATGCGGACGGCGGCGGGGATGTCGTCGGACTTGGTCTCGCCCACCAGAGGGTGCAGCAGAAGCCCGTCCACGATCTCCAGGGCGCATTTGATAATGTATTCGTGCGCCCGGTGCACCGGGTTGCGCGTCTGGAAGCCGACCACCGTTTTCCAGCCCAGGCGGTCGAACTCTGCGCGCGTCTGAGCGGGCTCCCGGCGGTACTCCCGGAAATCGGAGTGCCCGGGACGGCGCAGCATCGTCACCGGCCCTCCCACCAGAAGCTCCTTCTGCGCGTAAAGTGCCGCCACACCGGGGTGCGCCTCGTCCTCCGTGCGGAACACCTCGCGCGCCTCGCGGCGGGGATCGTAATCGAACACCTCGCGCACCGTCATCACGGCGTAGACCCGGCCGTCCGGCCCCTCCAGAGACAGCCGCTCGTTCTCCCGCAGGCCCCGCGCCGTCTCCCTCCCGATGGACAGCGTGATGGGGATGCCCCACACCTCGCCGCCGCTCAGGCGCATCTCTCCGACGCAGCGCTCGTAGTCCGCCTGCGTCATGAAGCCCTCCAGCGGGCTGAAGGCCCCGCAGGCCAGCATCTCCAGGTCGGAGAACTCACGCGCGTTCAGCGAGAGGCGCCGCAGCCCTTCCGCCTCCCGGAGCAGTTCGCCGGCCTCCTCCGGAGAGGCCATCAGATCCACCAGTTTTCCGCCGTGCGGCACAGAGCTCATATTCCGTCCGTTGTTCCCTTCCTGCTCAGATCTCCCAGCTGAGGGCCTGCGGCCGCACGAACCGTCCCGCCGCAAGCGCCTCGATGAAGACGTCAAAACAGATCAGCTGCATCTCCACCCTCCGTTCGAGCTCCAGCCTGCCGGGAGACTCCGTCGTGATCAACTGGAGCACGCCGTGGTGCCAGAAGTAGACCGCCTTCGGCAGTTCCGAACGGCGCAGCGGCCCCCTCGGCACGATGATCCCGCCGGAAGCGGGCAGCCCCTCGATCATCTCTGACTCCTCAACCGGACATCCGCTCCGCCGGAGCGCGGCGATCATCTCCTCCGCCAGGCTGGTCCGTCCCGGCCGCACGCGCTCGTAGAGGTACATCCCGAACGTGTCAATGTCCTCGTGGAGGTCCAGCGTAAAATCGAACCGCTGCCCGGCGAGGGCCGCCTCCACGATGCGGATCTCCTCTGCCTGCCCCTCCTTCATGAACTCCCGGTTCAGGTCTTTTCCCTCCCAGTTCTCCCGGGTGTTCAGTTCCCATCCGGTGGGGTTGTCGCAGGGGAAAAGCAGGATGTCGGCGTCCAGCCTCGCGGCGTTCTCGCGGAGACGCCGCATTCCCTCCAGAAGCGCCTCGGGAGCCGCAGGCTCGTCCCCGTGCATCCCCGAGGAGATGCAGATCCGCTGGGTCCCCGCGCCCAGATGCATCCGCATAAAATGGATCGGGTAGCGGCCCATCGGGCATTCGAACTCCCCGGCGGTCTCGAACGTTGCGCCGGTCTCCTGCGCCCTCCGGCGGAACCGCTCCATAAGCTCGCGATACGAACGCTGCCTCTTCATCCACGTGCCAACCGGAGTATAGCGAACAGCTTGCAGATCAGCGAGGAAGTGCGGGCGAGGATCAGTATCGAATGACCTTCAGCGGTCCCTCCCCGCTCACCAGCGGCCACAGCACGGGGTCCTGCAGGACCCCCGCCAGGTCGGCCGCCCGCCCGTCCACCGTCATCGCACGGCGCACCAGCCGTATCCCGTGGCTGTAATCCACGTAGCGGTCCGTGTGGACGATACTGAGAGGCTGGACGGGGCGCCCGTCAGGATGGTGCCACCCGTAGATGGCCACACGCCCGGGCCGCTCCAGAAGGCGGTTCGTGATGACGACATCCTTCTTACCGCCCGCCACCAGCGCGCCCGCGGCGGCCCCCCGGATCCGCGCATCCAGGATCCTGCTGTGCCGGAGCATGGTCGCGATGGACTCCCGTTCGTGTGTCAGCGGGTCCGGCGGCACCTTCAGGGCGGCCTGACGGTGGATCTCGTCCGATATCCTCGGGGTCGGCAGAAGACATCCGAGAGCGTCGGCCACCCTCTGCGCCGACTGCGGCGTCAGGCAGATGCGCACGCTGTCCGCGTCGCTGCCAACGGCCAGAACATCGGGCAGGACCTGCAGCTCCGCCGCGCGCCGCCGCCCGTCGGAGCACTCCGCCTCCAGCCGGACCGCCCGCCAGATGCGCATCCGCGACGGAACGTTGCCGTGGAGGATCTGCTCCACGAGAGCAGCCTCCCGTTCTTCCAGCGGCCTGCCCTCCAACGATCGCAGAAGCTCCGTGCCGCCCGGCGCATCTGCGGGACGCGCGGGAAGGCCGGGAACGGGCAGGGCTGAGCACGCGGCGACGAGCGCGGCGGCGAGCGGCAGAAGGGGCGGCATCAGTTATGGACCATAACGAGCGAGCCGGGCCCCAGCAGGCTCTGGACTTCTCTGGCGAGCTCCGGAGTCACGCTGACCCGGACATCGCTTCGGATGGTGTACTCCTCGGGCCACTGCCCCACCTTGAAGAATACCTTCGCCTTGCCGCTGTGGCGCGAAAGCATCTCCTGAAGCAGGGGCAGCCGGGCGGAGCAGTTCTCGTCCACCCGGATGGTGATGGCGGGAGTAGACTCGAAAAGCTGGCTCAGGGGGATCGTCCTCTCCGCGCCCGGGGCCGCCGCTGCGTCCACCAGCGGCTCCACCGATTCGGCGATCAGCTCCACCGGTCCCCTCTCCTCGCCCCGGTTGTCGCCGTGCTGGACCTTCGCCTTCACCAGAACCAGCCGGTCGTGCTCCAGAAGGCCCTCCGCCCCGGCGAACACCCTTGGGAAGACCAGCACCCGGACCGGCCCGGTGAGGTCTTCCAGCGTCACGATGGCCATCTTCTCTTTCTTTGTGCGGGTAAAAAGATGGCGCACGGCCGTGATGACCCCTCCGACCGCAACGATGGCGCCATCTTCCGTCTCCGGCAGCTCCTGGATGGCGCAGGTGGTCCGCTGCTTCAGCAGTTTCAGGTGCTCATTCAGCGGGTGGTCGCTGATGTAGAGCCCCAGCAGCTCCTTTTCCATCGCCAGAAGCTCGGCCCGGTCGAACTCCGGACAGTCGGGAATCTCCACGCTGGGAGCGGCGCAGGAAAGATCGTCCGAGCCCTCGAACAGCCCGGCCTGCCCGTTGCGGGCGCTCCGGGCGGAGCGGGCCAGCCGCGCCAGCAGGGTCTCCGCGCATTCCACCAGCGCCCGCCGGTTGGGATGCAGGCAGGACAGGGCTCCGGCCTTCGCCAGGCACTCGAACGCGGCGCGGTTGAACCCTGACAGCGGCGACACCCTGGCGATGAAATCCGCCACGTCCCGGAACTCTCCACCCCGCTCCCGCTCCGCGACAATGCCCTCCACCAGCGCCCGCCCGCAGTTCTTGATGGCGGAAAGGCCGAAGCGGATGCTTTTGCCCTCTTCGATGGTGAAGTCTGCCCGCGACCGGTTGATGTCCGGCGCCAGCACCTCGATCCCCAGGCGGCGGGCCTCCTCCACATAGATCGCCACCTTGTCCTGGTTCTCCGCGTGGCAGGCCAGCAGCGCGGTGAAGTACTCGATGGGATAGTTGGCCTTCAGGTAGGCGGTCTGGTACGCCAGCGTGCCGTAGCACACGGCGTGCGCCTTGTTGAAGGCATATCCGGCGAACGGCTCGATGACGTCGAAGATCCTCTCAGCGGTCTGCCGGTCCAGGCCGTTCGCCAGCGCGCCCTGCACGAAGTTGTCGCGCTCCTGCGCCATCTTGACCGGGTCCTTCTTACCCATGGCCCGTCGCAGGATGTCCGCCTGCCCCAGATCGAACCCCGCGATGGCCTGGACGATCTGCATCACCTGGTCCTGGTAAACGATAACCCCGTAGGTCTCGGAAAGGATGGGCTCCAGGCGCTCGTGCGCGTATTCGATCTTGCGCCGCCCGAACTTGGCGTCGATGTATTCGGGGATGTGCGCCATCGGCCCGGGGCGGTAAAGCGCCACCATCGCCGCAAGCTCGGAGATGCTCTGGGGCTTGAGCTCCCGGATGTAGCGGCGCATCCCGGCGCTCTCCAGCTGGAACAGGCCCGTCGTCTCCGCGCGTCCCAGCAGATCGTAGGCCTTCGGGTCGTCCACGGGGATGTCCGCCAGGTCCAGATCCACCCCCCGCTGCTCCTTCACCAGGTCCAGGCACTTCTGGATGATGGAGAGATTGATCAGCCCCAGGAAGTCCATCTTCAGCAGGCCGATCTTGCCCAGGTCGTTCATATCGTGCTGGGCCACCAGGCCGCCTTCCGCGGACCTCTGAAGCGGCACGTATTCGACGAGCGGGCGGTCGGCAATGACCACCCCTGCCGCGTGCGTCGAGGCGTGCCGGCTGATGCCTTCCAGCTTGCGGGCCATATCCACCAGCCTGCGCGTCGTCTCCTCGGTCTCGTAGGCCCGGCGCAGATCGGGATTGGCCTCCAGGGCGCGGTCAATGGTGGTCCCGGGGACGGACGGGATCATCTTTGCCACGCGGTCCACCTCAGCCAGCGGGATCTCCATGGCCCGGCCGGCGTCCCGGATGGCCGCGCGCGCCGCCAGAGTCCCGAAGGTGATGATCTGCGCCACATGGTCCCGTCCGTACCGGCGCGCCGCATATTCGATCATCTCTCCGCGCCGGTCGTCCTGAAAGTCGAAGTCCACGTCCGGCATCTGGATGCGCTTGGGGTTCAGAAAGCGCTCGAAGGTGAGCCGGTGGAAGATGGGATCCACGTTCGTGATCCCCAGGCAGTAGCAGACCAGCGATCCCGCCGCCGACCCGCGCACCCCCGCCAGAATGCGGTTGTCGCGCGCATACTTCGCAAAATCCTGAACGATGAGCAGATACTGCGCGAACCGGCACTGAATGATGGTCTGCAGCTCGTATTCCAGGCGGTCGCGAACCTCCTGCGAGGCGTCCGGGTAGCGCCGCTCCAGCCCCTCGTAAGCAAGGATGCGCAGATGCTCCTCGGGAGTGCGCCCTTCCGGCAGGGGAAGCGAGGGAAGGGGCTTCAGGTCGAAGGAGAGCTCCACATTGCAGCGTTCCGCGATCTCCACCGTGTGCTCGATGGCGCCCGGGAAGTCCCGGAACCGGCGCGCCATCTCTTCCGGGCTTTTGAAGTGGAACTCCCGGGTGTCCATGAACATCTCGGGAGGATTGCTGATGGTCTTGCCCGTCTGAATGCACAGCAGCAGCTTATGCGGCTCGGCGTCTTCTTCGTCCAGGTAGTGGACGTCGTTGGTGGCCACCAGCGGAGCCCGCAGCCGCGCGGAGGTGGCCAGAAGGAACTCGTTCAGGCGCTTCTGCTCGGGGATGTCGTGGTCCTGGAGCTCCAGGTAGTAGTTGTCGTCGCCGAAGATCTCCCGGTGCTCCTCGATGGTCCGGAGAGCCTCGCGGTCCTCCCCCTCCATCACCCGCTGAGCCACCTCGCCCGCCAGGCAGCTGGAGAGGCAGATCAGCCCCTCGGAGTGGGCGCTCAGGAGCTCACGGTCCACCCGCGGCTTGTAGTAGAACCCTTCCAGATGCCCGGCCGTGACCAGCTTTATCAGATTGCGGTAGCCCGTGAGGTCCTTTGCCAGGAGAAGAAGATGGAAATAGTTCGCTCCGGAGCCTCTCGGGTCGCGCGAGGTCCGGCTGCCCCGGGCCACGTAGACTTCGCAGCCAAGGATAGGCTTGATCCCCGCCTCCCGGGCCGCCTCGTAGAACTGCACCGCACCGTAGAGCACCCCGTGGTCCGTGAGGGCGACCGCGGGCATGTCCATCGCCGCCGCCTTCTGCACCATCCCCCTGATGCGGCAGGCGCCGTCCAGCAGGCTGTATTCCGAATGGTTGTGAAGATGGACGAATCGAGGCGACGCCATCGTGGCTGGGTCCTCCCGTGCTCGAGCGATTCCTTCGCCGGTCACTGCGGGGAAAGGCGCACTTCCGGCGCGGCCACCCCCTCCGCCTTACCCCTGCGGCGCACGTCTCATTGTAAAGCCCCGGACGCCGTTTTGCCAGTGAGAAGACGGAAATCCAGACCGGCAGCGGCCGGGCGCTTGGCTCTTCGCGGGCCCGCCCTGCCCGCTTGCGGATCTCACTCCGGGCTAAGGGAAACCCTCAGGATCTGTGCGGAGCACGGGCCGACGCGGACCGCCATCCGCCGGGCAGCCGGGATGCGGTCCTCCCGGATGTGGGCTCCCGGGAGATCCAGGTCCGGCCCGTGCAGGGTGCGCCGCAGGGCGGTGCTCTCCGCAGGATCGGCTCCCAGGTCCACGTCCACATCCACGTCGCGGTCCGTAGAGCGGTTCAGCAGCAGGACGAAAAGATCGCTCTCTGTCCTGCTGGCCAGAGCCGCCACCACCGGCACATCGTCCCGGTCCGGGGCGAGCGCGTTGAAGTGCGTGGCCCAGGCATTGCCCGCCGAGGCGTAACGAAACACCGGAGTCCTGAGCGCGCTCCCGACGATGCGATCACCGTACATCCCGTTCCAGAACTCGAACGCGCGCCCCGCCTCCTTCAGCTCGAGCCTCGTCGTCATCGCGCCGCAGGGATAGTCGCCGATGATATGGTGCAGATGCGCCCGCGGGCATCCGGCAGAGGCCATCGCCCTGAGGGCGTCCACGGCGAACAGCGCCTGCTCGAAGGTGACGGCGCTCATCGCTCCGTGCCCCCGCTCCACATCCGTGAAGTAGACGGCCGCCTCGTCCAGATACGCAACTCCGGGGCCTTCGATGATCAGCGCGAGCCCGGCTCGCCGAAGTCCCTCCGGAAGCCTGCCGCCGGCCAGCAGCCGCTCCCAGCGGCCCTCCGCGACGGAGGCGAATCCGCCGAAGACGTCGCCGCCGGGCTTCCGCAGCTCCACCCGGACCGCTCCGGCGCGGCTCGAGCGGGCCCAGACCGCGGCGGTGAGCGAGATGGTCCCCTCCGGCACGGCGAACTCCTGAACTACCTCCACCGGCCCTTCGCCCCTGCGCAGGTCCACGCGCAGCCCCCGGCCGCCCCTCCTCGCCGCCCGCAGGCTGGCGGCTGCAGATCCCCCGCGCACCGTCCAGCCCTCCAGGCCGGATTCGAAGGAACCGTTCTGCAGCTCAGCCAGCTTTCGGAGCTGGGGTCCCCAGCACCGGATGTTCCACTCCGTGAACTCCAGCGGCATCCTGTACGCGAGAGGCGGGTCCAGATACCCCGCCAGTCTGGGGTTTGCGCGCCCCAGGCGCGCGTCCAGGATGTTCTCCAGATTGTGAGCCGCCCAGGCGAGGGAACCCCCGTTCGCGGACGCATACGGGTAGAAATGCTCCTGGACCGCGTCGATCACTCCTGCGCCGGCGAGCTCGTTCAGGGCGCGCGTCCAGGCAATGTTGGTACGGCGGTCAGGCGTGTCCACCGGCTGCATGTTGTTGCCCATCACGGGGAACCCCACGGCGACGATGTAGAGCTTCAGGCCGGCAAGTCCGGGATGCCGCTTCTGCGCTGCCGCCAGCTCCTCGCGGAGCGCCCGGGCATACACCTCCACCGTCCGCGCGTAGACATCCGGAGGCCAGTCCGTAAACGCCTGCCCCCAGTTCTCGTTCCCCATCTCGTAGTGCAGGACGGGCCGCTTCCCCTCGAGGGCGCGCTGGATGGTGATGACACGGAACAGCTCGAGCGCCTCCTCCAGCGTCCCGAAATGGTAGTCCGTGTTCCCGCAGGGGTTGGGCGCGGTGTGGCGGTAGCGGATCCTCTCATCCAGCGCGGCGTCCGGGGGCGGAGGGCCCTGCAGCCCTTCCGTCCCGCCCTGAAGGTTCAGCGTGTAATAGGCCTCCCCGCCCAGGGCATCGCAGAAATCCAGAAACTGCTGCACCGTCACCCAGCCCGGCCGCGGCGACTTCCAGTTATAGAGATCGGCCTGGCACCCGTTCGGAAACCGGAACGACGTGAAGCCCATGCGGCGCACGCGCTCCAGCGTCCCGGGATCGGACAGAAGAGCGGCATCCCCGACGCTGACGTTCACTCCGAACAGCTGCGGCGAAAGAGGCCGGACGGTCTCTTCCGGCCGGATGGTCAGCGAGGCGCTCTCGACGGCCAGCCCCCGGGGCTCCCCGGAGGCCGCGGCGGCGAGCGAGGTGCAGATGACGGCGGCAAGCAGCGCTGCGTTCCTCATCGGTGGTCTCCCCCCGGCCGGGAGTTCGCGCACACACCGCTCCAACCCTTCCGGGTTTTCATCGTTCTGGCGGAAGTGTTGCTCCGGGAGGCTCCCGGCGTGGAACAATGAAGTTGGGCCGGCCGGCGGTCCTGCGCGCGCCGGGCGGCCACAGCCAGGAGCCTGATCCACAATGAGCCAGATCCTCGAACGGGTGAACGAAATATGCGACCGGCTGGACGCGGCCCTGCGGGACATCCTCTCCTCGCTGGAGAGCCCGTCCGCCCGCGAGTCGGCCGAGCAGCTCGCTTCCGTCAGGCTCGCCGTGGAGAGCCTGCAGTCCAAGGGCGTCGCCGTCCCGGAACAGCTCAGCAGCCTGCTCGCCTCACTCGAGGAGGAAGCCCGCAAGACCGGGGAGAACCGCAGGGCGCTGGAGGCCATCCGGGAGCGCTTGCGGGTCTGGAACGGCCTGGCCGCCTCCGGCACAGGCGAACCTCCCTCCCGCCGGGAGGCCGCGCCTGCCCCCGGGATCAGCGAGGAGGACCTGGAGCCGCTCATCATCGAGGCCCTCGTGGAGGCCGGAGGATGCGCCCGCGCGGACGACGTGCTGGCGGCGGTGGAGGAGCGGCTCGGCCCGTCGCTGGGAGAATCCGAGCTTCAGCCCGGCCCTAACGGACGCCCCCGGTGGCATGCGACCGCGGAGTGGGCGCATCAGAACCTTCTGGACCGCGGCGTGGCGGAGGTCGGCGACCAGGCGGGAGTCTGGCAGCTCTCGCCGCAGTTCGCCAGAAAGATCGCCTGAACCCTAACAGGCGGGGCCGCACACGGCCCCGCCCCGCTCCGGCCGGTCAGGCCGCGCTTCTGGAAGACCCCTCCAGAGGCGCGTACTCCTCCAGCAGCACCTTGCCCGGGTCGAGCCCCGGCCGCACCATCGCTTCCAGTTCGTCCTCGGTGTCCGGCAGCGCATCGATCTGCTCGCTCAGCATATCCAGCCACCCCGCGTCCCTGTCCGAGATCTCCAGCCTGCCGGCCGAGTGCGCGCTGCGAAGAACGCGCGCAGCCTCCGCCGCCCCCCGGCGCACCCGCAGATAGGGGGTGGGCTCCTCCACGATGGCTGAAGCGAGCTCCAGCACCACGTCCGGCCGCAGCACATAGGCCTGCGGATCGAAGCGCGAATCCGACTCCACCAGCCACTGCTGCAGCAGCCGGGCCTGCTCCGGTCCGCCGGCCGAGGCGGTGTTCATCAGACGCGCGGCATACACCAGCTGTTCCAGCGACACCGTGGGGGCCATCCCTCCCAGGAGCCGGACGTTCTGGACGGACTCATTGCTCCAGAGGTCGGCAAGCGCCTGAGAGATGTTTCCCACCGGCGAAAGGTGGGCGCAGGCGGCCTGGCTGCCCTCCATCGAGATTGGATACCCGGTGATCGCCTTGATGTAGGGGCCTTCGTAGGCGCAGTCCTTGCCCGGACCCACGGCGCCCCTCTCGAACGCCACCAGCGACCGCGACACGGTCATCACGCGGATGATGGCCGCCCAGACGCGGGGAATGTAGCGCTTTTCCGCCAGCACCATCGCGGTGTTGCCGAACCCGCAGGCGCTGTCTCCGGCGGGGACGGCTCCGTGGCGCCTGGCGGCGGCCACGATCATGTCCCAGAGAAAGGCCATGTCGCGGGCCCCCATCACCCCCAGCGAGTAGGCGGCGGCCGCGACGTCCGCGTTCAGCACGGCATCGTCGTGCACCTCTTTGCCTCCGGTGGACTCGATGGAGAGCATGTCGGCTCCCGCCGCGGCACACAGCTCGAAGCTGCGGGTCATACTCTCCCAGAGGTGTCCGCCGCGCATCCTCGGCGGCCTTTCGTGCTCACGGATGTCGTTGGGGGTGACGCGCAGGGCGCCGCGCAGCCCGTCGCTCGCGGCGAAGTGATCCAGAGTCTCACGCAGGATAGCCGTGACTTCGGCTCCCCACTCGGGGTTGAGGGTCATCGGGGGCAGCAGCTCGAACTCCACCACCAGCCCGGGCGCGTTCAGCTCCACAGCCCGGCGGCAGGCCTCCTCGATCATGCCCGCGTACTGCGAGCGCACCTCGGGCATGGTGTCCGCGGTGATCTCCATGGGCGGCAGGGTGAAATTCAGCTCCGGATACACCTGTCCCCCACCGATGACCATTCCGTTCTTCAGCCGCAGCGGACGCGGCGCGGTGCCGTAGAGGAAGTCGTCCTGCGACATGACAGCCAGTCTCGAATACCGTTCCATCGAGCGCCTCCTGATGCGGCCCGGCTGATTGCGGACCATTTCCATGGTCGCGCAGAGGCGCTGACGGGGTCTGGTGTCAGGGTTGCGGATCTCTGGGAATCTGGTGGCGGGCGCCGGTAATACCGTAGCGTTGGTGATTTCGTGCTGCGGCCGGGCTAGCGAAGCCCTGAGCGCTCCCTCTGCCGGTACTCGGACGGGGTGCAGCCCGCGATCCGGCGGAAAACCTTGGTGAAGTAGCTCTGATCCGGGAAGCCGCATTCGTGCGCGATCGCGGCCAGGCTCATTTCCGAGGTCTTCAAAAGCTCGCGCGCGCGGTCGACGCGCATCTGGGCCACCAGACGGGTGAAGGTCATCCCGAACCGCTCCCGCACCACGCGGGAGAAGTGCGAAGGGGACATGCAGGCCACGCGCGCAGCCTCGTCCCGCGAGATCTCGCCGCTCAGGTTCTCGCCGATGTAGGCGAGCGCCGCGTTCAGCAGGACTCCCTGCGGGTAGCGGCGATAGGTGCGGATGGAGTCCATGATGCGCTCCAGCATGTCCACCAGCCACCGGGTCAGTTCTTCCTCGCCGTCGATACCGGACAGGCGCGCCAGGCTGGAGTAGTTCGCCCCCAGAAGCCCGGCGGGGTCGGCTCCCGCCTCCACGGCCGAGCGGGACATGCTGACCACCAGCTCCAGGATGAAGCTCTTCAGCAGATCCTGCCTCCCTCTGCCGAAGAAGTAGATGCCGACCAGGATGCGGTTCAGTATGGCCCGTGCCCCGGCGCGGTCGCCCCTGCGCACGGCGGCCAGCAGCCCGGCCTCCTCGCGCAGGTAGATCTCGCGGATGGAGTCGTAGGCCCGCCCCTTGAGCTCGTGGATGGCCTCCGCCATGCGCGACTCCCGGTCCGCCTCCCGCCGGCGCAGCTCCAGATGCGCCGCGTTGGTCAGGTTGGCGTCGCCGGCCATCCTCTGCAGCAGGAGCGCCGACTGGCGGATGCGCGCGCTCTGACGCTCCGCGGAATCCTCCTCGATCCGGACCCCGTCCACCACCAGTCCGCCGGTGATCTCGGCGTTGATCATCAGCGGCACCCCCCAGAGCAGCCGTCCGCGGGGGCACAGATGCAGAAACGGCTCTCCCCACCGGGCGGTCTCGTGGAAGGCCAGGCGGCGTGCCTGCCGGCAGGCATCGTCATCGGGAGGACAGGCGCAGCGTGAGCATCCGCCGGTGATCCGCCCTTCGGCGTCGCAGACGGCCACGGGCAGCCCGGTGCGCAGCAGATAATCCTGGCAAAGAGTCTGGATGCGGGGATCCATCGCTTCCCAGAGGCATTATATCCCCGGCTGCGGGAATGCTTTTTCGGCGAACCCCTTGACAGGACGGGACCCGGTATCGTACACTACTTGAGAAAGTTAGCGGGACCATGTTTTGTCCCGCAGCTTTCGCCGGAAACGTCGAAGCAAAGAAAGGGAGGAAAACAACCGTGAAACGTTCTCTGCTTGCTGGTCTTGCTCTGGCGCTGGCAGCCGTTCAGCCGGCAGCGGCCTGGCAGCTTGTCGCGGGAGCCAGTGCCGGAGTCTTTGTCCAGCCCTCGTTCCAGAACCCGTCCTCCGCGACGCTGGTCTTTGGCCCTGAGAATCTCAGAGAGTCGCCAGAACTGAACTGGCTGTATCCCGCTCAGGTCCAGGCGGTCGTTGGAGATGACTTCAGATATTTCCTGGAAATGTCTGCCACTTTCGATGGATCGGCGTGGAGCGGCGACTGGAGCATCTTCTATTATGCTAACGAGGGAAGCCGTTGGCCCTCTGACCCCTTCGAGCCGGTCCGGCGGGATCTTGTCAAAGGTTCCTTCCAGACCGCCTCGTTTGGACTGAACTCCATCGGAGAGATCGACTTCGCCGCCGACCTTCTGAGCGACGGCGAGGTGACGTTCCCGGATGGGAGCACGGGTCAGCTGAGCGACTACGGAATCACGAACCAGCTCCTTCTCACCGGAAACTTCCGCTTCACCGGTGAGGAGTTCGAGGATGGCGATTTCGCCTACGGCGTGGTGAAGCTGGCCGTGCAGCCGATTCCCGAGCCCGTCTTCTTCCAGATGGGAACGCTGGCGGCCCTGAGCGGCCTCGGCCTCCTGAGGCTCCGCCGCAGGAGCTGACCGCTTCCCGATCCGACCGAAACAACTTCTCTCACGCGGCCGGGGGCGCCGTGCCCGGGTGCCCCCAAAATCCCTTTTGCCGGCACGGGGAAGGCCGGCAGGGCCCCCTTCCAGGCCGGAGCGGGTTTTGATGGCTTCCCGGACTGGCCCGGAGTGCCCGGAGAAGACGCGGTTGGCGTGATACTTTTCGTGCCAGCCTTTTGACAGCGCGGCGGGGCGACTGTCACCATAAAATTGTCTTCTTATTCTTCCCCTGGAAGGACAATCTAAGACCTAGGACGCTTCAGAAAAGGAGACTTTAGAACAATGAGACGTTTACTTCTTTCCGTTCTCGCGATCGTGCTTGCGGCAGCCGTGCCGGCTGCGGCCTGGACGCCTGTTGGCACCGTTCAGGGCTACCTGATCATTGCCAACACTCTTACCGATGTTCAGATGGTTCATTTGGTGGACAGTGTAGCGCTTTTTGGTGGGGGGTACCCCGTGCTGACGCCTGTTCCCGGAAATCCGTTCGAGACCTTGATGAACAGCGCCGGGGAAGACATCCTGGTCCAAATCACTGGCTTCCTCCCGACTGTTAGCGGAAATCAAGTCACCTTCCCCGGGGGAAACGGACTTAACCTGCGACTGAGGTCGCAGCTATCTGCCCTCAATCAGACTCTGGGCACTGCGTATCAATCGGGAAGTTATTCTCAGTCAGGCTCGTTGATTAGTTTCGAAGCATACTATGTGAACCCTGATGGAAGAATTTTTCTTCCCAACAACTCAGGGCTTGACTGGATGCAGAATTACGGCATCACCAACCAGCTCCGTCTCACGGGAACGGCTGATTTCGGCGACGTGCGGTATATCGATGGGTATGCTCCCTATTTTCCCTTCGTCCCCGTCACGATGACCCTCTCGGTCCAGCCGATTCCCGAGCCCGTCTTCTTCCAGATGGGAACGCTGGCGGCCCTGAGCGGCCTCGGCCTCCTGAGGCTCCGCCGCAGGAGCTGATCACGGCCGCGGGAATCGTTCCTCCTCATTCACACTGAACACGGGGGCCGGATGACAGGCCGGCCCCCTTTTTCGGGCGCGGCAGGTTCGCCGCACGCCGCCGGGCGGTTCCTCGATACCCGGCCGGCCGCCCCTCACTGGACCCTGCAGACGGACGGCCCCGGGCTCACAGACCGTAGTCATACGGCCGGAAGTTGCGGGCCGCCAGCTCGCCCGGCTTCAGCCTCTGGACGTGGCCGTCCGCGAAAGCGGCGTTCGCCCCCTTCTGATGCACCGGATTGTAACCGTCCATCGCGGCTCCCGCTGACAGCTCCGTGACGGGCCGGACCGGCGCGGCGTCCGGGACGGTCCCCGTCACGAGGAAACGTCCGTCCTGCGACCGGGCGGAGGAAGCGCCGCCGGCGCCGGGGTCGTTCGAGTCGATCAGCAGGACTGTCTGCGAGGGGAACTCGACTTGTCCTTCCGGCATCATCGACAGCGGGCCGCTCATCTGGTAGCTGAGTCCCAGCTGAGGGCCCCGGGGATCCGACGGGCAGACGAAGACGTCCGGCGTGCGCACATAGCTGAAGAGAGCGCCCCGCGTCACGTCGCCGCCTCCACCGGCCCGGTAGCCGCTCCAGGACGGCCCGGACTGATCGTCCTGGATTGCAGGCGGATACCGGCCGCGGTTGTCGTCGGCATACATCATCATCGCCTTCGCCAGCTGGTTCAGGTTGTTGAGGCAAGCGACGGCCCGCCCCTTCTCACGCGCCTGGGAGAAGACCGGGAAAAGCATCCCGGCAAGGATGGAGATGATGGCGATGACCACCAGCAGTTCGATGAGGGTGAACCCTCGCAGCGGCCGGGTCTTCATCGCAGATCCCTCCGGAGTCCAACCACCCTCTGAAGGCTCTCCCCGTGAGGGCCTCTACTTTTCTGACGGTCCCGGTGCGCGTTTCGTTCACTCCCCCGGTTCGTCTGCCCCCCGGCCCGGACCCTGCCCCTCACTCTCCGGCGCTGAGAGCTCGAAGGATCACTTCGCGCGACCGGTCCAGGACGGTCACGTGGTCGGCCTCCGGGAGCCGGACGTAAACGCCGCCGGGAGCAGTCTGCGCCAGGCGGCTGGACATCTCCGGCGGGACGATGTCATCCTGTCCCCCGTGGATGATCAGCAGGCGCGGGGCGCGGCCGTGCCGCACCATCCGCTGAAGCAGCGCACAGTTGTCGTATCGGTGGCGCAGCAGCAGACACAGGGGCCATCCCACACGCCTGCGGGCCAGCTCCAGAGAGGATGTGAACGGCGCGAGGAGGACGATCTGCTCCAGACCGCGTCCCCGGGCGAAGAGGAGAGCGGCCGCGCTCCCCAGCGAATGCCCGATCACCACCGTCCGCCGTTCGAGCTCCCGCTCCGGCGTTCCCAGACGCTCCGCCAGAGCGCGGAACGCCTCCTGCGAGGCACGGGCGATGCTTTCCGGCGACGGCCTTCCCTCGCAGTTGCCGTAGCCCGGATACTCCACCATCAGCAGACATAAGCCCGCCTCGCGCAGATATGCGGCCTGATCCACCCAGTCCAGCGCGGACGATGCGTTCCCGTGGAACAGCACCGCCACGCGAAGGCGGCCGCCGTCCGCGCCGGACGAAGGAAGGGCCAGATAGGACTCCTGCGCCAGAGCCTTGCCTCCCGGCCCGTCGATGGAGTAGCGCAAAGGCTCGACGCCGCGCGGCAGACCTCCCCGGACGGCGATGCGGCTGGGCAGGGGATGGTAGATGAGAGCCTCCTGGAACGCGTACAGGAACCAGACGAGACCGGCGGCCGCCGCGAGAAGGAACAGGACTGCGCCCACCCCGCGGCGCGCCCCCTCACTCATAGCGCAGAGCCGTGATGGGGTCGACGGAGGCGGCACGCACGGCCGGATACAGCCCGAAGATCACCCCCACGCCGCACGCGACGGACAGGCTCAGAAGGATGGCCTGAACGCTGACCACCGTGGTCCATCCGGCATAGCGGGAGATGGCCGCCGCCCCGCCCACGCCCAGCGCCACACCGATGAGACCCCCCAGCACCGTGATGACCAGCGCCTCCAGCAGGAACTGGCGGAGCACGTCGCCGCGCGTGGCTCCCACGCAGCGGCGGATACCGATCTCACGGGTGCGCTGAGTCACCGTGGCCAGCATGATGTTCATGATCCCGATACCTCCCACCACCAGAGAGATGCCCGCGATGGCGCCCATCACGATGTTGAAGACCCTCTGCGTCTCTTGGCTCTGGCGGATGAGCTCAGCGGGGACCTCGATGGAGTAGTCGTCCACTCCGCGGTGGCGCCGCTTCAGCATCCTGTCCAGAATCTGCGCGGTCTCCGTCGCGGCGGCCTCGGAGCCGGACTGGATGATGATGGCGCTCAGAGGACTGACCTCCATCGCCTGCCTGGCGGTCATGGCCCGCAGCGTCCGCACGACCGCCCTCACGTTCGAGGGCACCGGCTGCTCGGAGTACATCACAAAGGCGCGGATGGAGACCGTGAGCGGGATGTAGATGTCGAAGTTCTGGTCCGGGATCTCCACCACGGTCCTGGAGGGGATGACCTTCCCGGCGATCGCGCCCACCACCGTGAACGGGATGCCGGACAGCTTGACCGTCTTGCCGACCGGGTCTTCGAAGCCGAACAGCCTGCGGCGGATCCCTGAGCCCAAGACGCACACGCGCGCGGCCAGCCTTTCGTCCTCCTCCGTCAGGAACCGGCCGCGGGCCATCTCGGAGCGAGTCACCTCGAGCAGGCCCGGGGAGGCGCCCAGCACCCGGACGGAGACCGGCGGCCCCTCCACTCCCAGCTCCGCCTGAACCTGACGGACGGCCACCACGCGCGTCGCATACTGCAGCGTCTGCCGCGCGGCCAGCGCATCCCCGTACGTCAGGCCGTAGGGCGATTTTTCCTGCGCCTTCTCGAGAGAGGCTCCGGCGAGCGGCTTGCGCAACACACGCACCACGTCCACCCCCAGCAGCCGGAGCTGCTCCAGGGCTTCCCTGCGGGCGCCCTCCCCGATGGAGACCATTGCGATGACGGCCGCCACCCCGAAGATGACCCCCAGCATGGTCAGAAACGAGCGCAGTTTGTGCGCCAGAAGCTCCCGTAACCCGCTGAGTATGGACTGCCAGACGCTCACGCCCTCAGCTTTTCGACCTCGCCGGAGCCGGCAGGGGGAGCGCAGCCGGCTTCTCCTGCCGCCCGGCCGGGGACTCCTGGCGGGAGGGATCCTTCAGAGCCACGACCTCCCCTTTCCTCAGCCCCCTTCGGATGGCCACGAACGTCTCGTTGCGCTTGCCCGTCTCGACCTCTCTGGGAACGAACGACGCCCCCCGTTTCACGTAGACCAGCCTCTTCCCCTCCTTCTCGAAGACCGCCTCGATCGGGACATAGACGGTATCCTTCACACGGTCCGAGATGATCTCGACGTTGGCGGTCATGCCCGGGCGGATCGGGGAGACGCCGGATGTGTTGATCTTGATGGTCACTTCAAAATTCTTGCGTCCGGGCGTCCCTGAGGTCTCCCAGGGAGATGCCTCGGTGGCCAGGCTGGAGATCTCCTGCACCGCGCCGGAGTAGGTCTTCCCGGGCAGCGCATCCAGAGTGAGCCGCACGCTCTGCCCGACCTTCACCCGCGCGATGTCCGCCTCCTCCACCTGCGCTTTGACCAGCATGCTGGAAAGGTCCGGCAGCTGCAGGATCTGCTGCTGCGGGAAGACGGAGTCCCCCTCTTTGAACTTTCTCCTGCCGTCCGGGGTCCAGACCTTCTGGATGACGACCAGGCCGCCCTTCGGAGCGAGAATGCGGCTCTTCCTGAGACGCCCCTGGGCCTCCTTCAGCCGGATCGCAGCCATCTCGGCGGAGAACTCCACGTTGCGGACCTCGGCCTGCTTCTGGCTTTCGCGGCTCTCCACCTCTTTGCGCTTGAGCGCCAGAGCCTTCTCCTGTTTGGTCACGTTGAACTGCTTGCTGCGCACGTCGATCTCCGCGACCTCCACCTCCGACTGGGGGATGAGCCTGTCCGCCGCCAGACGTTTCTTCTTCTCCAGCTGGGCCTGGGCCCGCTCCAGCTCGGCGCGGTCGAAGTTGAGCTGAGCTTCCTGCTGCTCCACTTCGGTGCGGTTGGACTCCTTCTGGATCTCGAACTCCAGCTTCGCTTTCTCCACCTGTGCCCGGGCGTTGTTGTACTCCAGTGTGGCCGTCCGAACGGCCTCCCGCAGCGGTGCATCGTCCAGCTGCACCAGACGCTCGCCGGGCGACACGGAGCGCCCCTCGGGGACAAGGTAGATGATCTTGCCCTCGATCTCCGAGGAGACCAGCACACTCCTCTCCGCTTCCACGCTGCCAAGCTGCCTGACGCTGACGACCAGCTCCCCGCGGCGCGCCTGTGCGGTGGGGATGAAGACCTCCTTCCTCTCCCCGAGAAACCAGCGAGCCCACTGCCCGGGGAGCACCTTCGCGCCTGCCCAGAGCGCGGCCGCGAGGATGACCGTAATGACCACCGGCTTTCCCAGCCGCCTCCAGGGGATGCTCCGCAGCCCCCGTTTCCGTTCTTCTGCGACGTCCATGTTCCGCCCTAAGAGCCCAGACGCTCAGCCAGATCCCGCCCCACCGCCCTCTCCAGGGCGATCTGCGCAAGGAAATAGTCTATCTCCGCCGAAAGCAGGCTGCTGCGCGTCTGAGTGAGTGCCACCTGCGCCTCCAGGATGTCCCGGTTCGTCACCAGCCCCTCCTCCACCATCCTGCGCGCCAGCTCCAGGTTGTCCTGCGCCACCTTCAGGTTGGCCGAGTAGATGTCGAGTGTTGCGGCCACGGCCTCCAGACGGCGCACGGCGGCCAGCACCTCTGAGGTGATCCGCTCCCGCAGGAACGCCTCGTCCACCTTCAGCTGCTCCAGGTTGCGCAGGGCGATCTCCCTGCGCTCCCGCCGGCCGACCGCCCCGAGTGGCAGCGAGTACTCCAGCCCCCCCGCCCAGTAGCTCTGCGACTGGAAGTCCCCGCCTCCCGCCAGCCCGAGCCCCGCGCGGGTGTAGGAGGCCACCACATCCAGAGATGGCCGCAGATCGTCTCCCGCGACGCGATAATCCAGCTCCTGACGCCGGATGGCGATCTGCTGGGCCTTCAGGTCCCTCCGCGTCGCCAGCGCCTCCTCCACCAGCTTCCGGGCATCCGGCTGGATACGCTCCGCGAACGCGGTGTCCACCAGGTCCGTCTCCTGTCCGACCGGCAGACCCATCGCCAGAAGCAGGGCGTCCAGAGCGTCCCGGTAGGCCCGCTGCCGCTCGACCAGCGCATCCCGGCTCTGCGCCAGACGGATCTCCGCCCGGGACAGCTCGATCTCCGCCACCAGCCCCTCTTCCAGCCGTCTGCGCGCCATACGCACCGTCTCCTGCGCGATCTCCACATCCGCTTGGCTGACTTTGATGAGATCGCGGGCGCGCACGGCGTTAAGGTACGCCCGGACAGCGGCCTCGGCCGCCTCCTGACGCGCCAGCCAGAACGCGTTCTCCTGCACTGCGAGCGCAAGCTCCGCGGAGACCACGCTCACGTTGGCCGGGGAAAGCCCTCCCCCCTGGCGCGACAGAGGGCGGCGATACTGGAGGCGCAGATTGGATGTGGCTCCGCTGGAGGCCGCAGGCACCACCGACGCCGACAGGGCATCTCCGGCGCGGCTCTGCCACTCCAGCCGCGCCCCGGCCGCCGCGGCGGTCTCACCGGCCCCCCCGCCCACGGACGCCTGGCTGATGCCGGCGAAGACCGATGTGTCCACCAGATCCCGGGCGGAGGCCAGCCCCGAGACCGCGGCCAGATACGACACGCGCGCCTGCTTCAGCTGGGGATTGTTCCTGAGGCAGATGCGGACGGCGTCCCGGAGCGTCAGAGAGGCCGGAACGCGCCCGGCTTCCGTCGCCTCCGGCCCGGCGGCGGGGGACGTTCCAGCCGCTGCGGCCCCGACGGCGGAAAAGAGCAGCGCCCCCGTCACATTGGCTACGATGAAGGAACGGACGGTCAACAAAGAACCTCACCCCCCATCAGCGGGGAATATCGCAGTTCTCCACCACCGGTAAGCCTTACCCGGATCGTCCCGTCCTCCCTGCCCGCCATTCCATCCCGCCTGCAACGGCGGCGGGACGCCGCCTTTGCAGCGCCCCGCTCCTCCGGACTCAACACCGGTAACAGGCAGTAAGGAAAGACTACTGCGCCATCTTGAACGTGTGCATCCCCTGAGGCATGTGGCACAGGCTGCACTTCACGCCTTCCGGAACCTTCGGATGCGACGGTTTGGCCACCGCATCCGCGTGGCAGTCCATGCACAGCGCGTTCTGCGGCTTCTTCAACATGGCCACGTTCTCCGACCCCTTGCCGTGCACCTCGTGGCAGGTGGTGCAGCCCACCTCGGAGACGGCGTGCTTCGAGAGCAGCCACTCGTTGTACTGCTGGTTCATCCCGGGGCCCTTGACCTCCGCCAGCTTCAGGAAGTCCTTCAGGTTATCACCCCACTTCATCCCGACAGGATGCTTGAAGCTGGGATCCTTCACGCTGACGCCCTCGGAATGGCACTTCCCGCAGATCATGGCCTGTCTGTCGAAGGGGAGCGCGGAGATCTGGCCGATCTTGGTCTTGTCGCCGGTGGTGGCGTGCGCGCTGCCGGGTCCGTGGCACGCCTCGCACTGCACCCCCGCCTCGTTGTAGCTTTTCTTTGCCGCGTCGTATCCGGTCACGTGGCAGGGCACGCACTGGGCCGTGGCATCCACCACCTGAAGCGGCTTCCACCGCTTCTCGTTGACGAACCACTTGCCGGGGAGGGTCTTGCCATCCTTGCCGATGTAGGCCTGCGAGCGCTTCCCGACGCCCAGCACCATGTGGATGTCCGGCCTGTTCACGGGACAGTCTTCCCCGAAGTCCGCCACGATGGCGCCCGGGTCCGAGGCCTTCAACAGGGCCTTCGGATGCGCGGTCTTCTCGAACGCCTCGACCAGCTCTTTGTGCGTCGCTTTATGGCAGACGACGCACAGCTTTGAGCCGGAGTATGTGGCATCGGCGGGCGGCTGAGCCACCGCGATATGCGTCACCGTCAACACCGCGCCCGCGGCGGCGACCGCCGCCGCTGCGGCGAATAGAGCGTTCTTCCGTGGCTTGCTCATCGTTCAGACCCCTTCAACCCGGGCCTCGCCCGGTGTCCTCACCCACCCCGCTTCAGGATACCCCACCGGTTAGACCGCGCTCAATGGCCCTTTGGTACGGCCCGCGGACGGCAGGGCGAGGCTCCTTCAGAAGCTGACGGCCCCCAGCCAGTCGTGGAGCAGGAACCACATCCGCCCGATGAGAAGCGACATCCGGGCCATCACCGTGGCCCCGAACATCGCCCCGAAGCCGAGCATCAGCATCCACCTCCCGATCTGCGCCGCCTTCGCCGCCCGCCTGTGCTTTTCGTAATCGAAACTGAAGAAGAAGTAGCTCATCACCGTGAGCAGGACGAACAGGAAGATGGCGTTGTTCACCGCCTCCGGGACGCTCAGGCCCGGACTATCGCCCACTGGAGGATGCGGGATGACGGGCTTCAGGCTGGCGGCGATCTTCGGGAAGTTCGAGCCGGCAAAATCCTGGAACATCCAGCCCACGGCCAGCCCCATCACCGCCCCGAACGCAAGGCGGCTGATCCAGTTGTGCTTCTGGGAGTAGACAAAGTAGAACATCGCACCGCCCGTCAGCGCGAACGCCCACCACCAGCGCCCCTCGTTCCACATCGGCCCCCACCATTTGGGGATCAGGATCTCACTGACCACCAGGAACAGCCCGTATCCCACCGCCAGGCCGAGGTAGAAGTGCTCGAACAGGCGGTAGATGACGTTCTCGCGGTACAGGAAGGTGTAGATGGCCAGGGTGCAGACGGCGCCGGACCACACCACCGCGCGCTGCACCGCCTCCGGATCGGAGAAGAACTGCAGGATCGCCTCTCTCATCGTCCGGCCCCTCCGGCCCGGCGGGATGCGAAATACCCGACATTGGCCAGCACGATGAGCAAGATCATCAGAAGCTCCGCCAGCGACAGCGAGTTGGACCAGCGCACCCCGCTTCGCGGGTCGTTCAACAGCGTCTCGTACTGCGCGCCGCCCACCAGCCCGGGCAGCATGCCGACCAGCTGCTTCGCATCCAGAGGGTCGTATCCCTGAGCCACCATCACCGCCGTCGGGGCATAGGCGATGGGCGTGCCGTAAACCGCCTGAATGAAGGCCACCCAGAGCATTATGTTGCCGACCGGCGTGATATGGCATACGAAGCCGACGTCGTCGATGTTCTTCACGCCCTTCATCGCGGGCAGCTCCGAAAGCGGCGTCCCGCGGTAGTCCTCTTTGACGGTGCCCGGGATGTCCTTCGCCATCGACTTCAGGAACGCCACCATCGGAACGGCCTTCCATCCCCAGTTCACCCAGTCCCGGCCGTAGACCTTGCCGTATTCCTTCGCCAGGCGCTCCGCGGTGTTCTGCATCAGCGTGGTGGTCTGCGGCGCCCAGGGCAGGATGGCGAACGGCACGCCGTTGCGGAACAGATGCCGCATCATGGCTTCGGTCTGCGGAAGGCTTTCAGCCAGCGTCCCGGCCCCCCAGTCGCCGGACAGGATGGCCAGCTTGCCCCGGGGTATCGCTTCCACCGTGTCATAGACCCCCCGGACCTCGGGCGTGATGGCCGTCGGCAGCCGGAACCGGACGAACATCGGCAGGGCGATGACGACCACCAGCAGCAGATACATCACCCGGCGGTCGATTCTCTGCATCCGCTCGAACACGCTCACCGGGTCAGACCTCCTTCTCGAAATAGCTGCCCCGCTCCAGAGACAGCCAGATCCTGAGCCCCATCGCGAGCGCGCCCACGGCGATCCCGAACTCGATTCCTCTCTGCGCGGCCGCGTTCGGCTTCCACAGGATCCACTGGCTGATGTTCTCGAGCCGGAGATTGGCAAGCGGCCCCCAGTCCGGCTGGATCCAGCTGGTCAGCCAGATGCCCACCGGCACCTGGCCCAGCATCACCAGGAAGGCGGCGGCCATCATGATGGTGGCTTCCACGCTGCGGATGCGGAAGGCGCGGTAAGCGGCGGAGATGATGAAGAACGCGATGAGCGAGAACATCGCGGCATCCAGCGAGAACAGCCACCCGTCGGTGGCGATGAGCCACAGGCCCTGCCACACCGGGCTTTCCTGCCCCGGGCCGAAGCGCTGGAAGAAGCCGATGACGGCCATCGTGATGACGCCGACAAAGAAGAAGACGCTGAACCCCCAGTTCTTCCGGGCCTGCAGGATGTTCTTCCCGTGGATGTGCACCAGGTTGGTGAGCCCCAGCGCAAACGTGAAGCCCGCGATCACCTGCCAGGCGTTCGTCAACCCCTGCATGTAGGGCGAAAGGAAGTTCTGGTCCGGATCCAGCCCTGAGTAGAGCAGCTCGAAGACCCGGCGTCCGAGCGGCCCGGCGGACATCAGGAACGGCTCGGCGGAGGAGCGCGGCGCGATGAGGAACTCCAGGCTGAAATAGAGCCCTCCGATGAACGTCACGGCCGCGATCAGCGGCTTGCGCGCCCGGCGCGGCACGAACGTCAGCCCGAAGATGAACAGCGCCCCCGTAACCAGCGCCCCGAGGATGAAGAGCGTCTTCTCCGGATTGTCCGTGTGCGGTCCCCAGAAGGAAACCATCCCTACTTACCTACCTTGAACCACTCGAGCAGGATGGATCCCGCCGGCACCCAGGGCGATATGCTGACCCCGATGACGCCGGCGATGAGCGCGGCGATGATCACCAGCTTGCCCAGGTCCTGCCCCACCAGGCTCCCCAGGAGCGTCGGCTCCTTGGAGAGGTAAGCGCTTCCGGCGTAGTATTCGTCTCCGATGATACAGTAGTCGCAGGCGGCTATGAAGAACGGCAGCTGCGTGATCTGGGGGGTGCCGGCCACCTGCAGGGCGCCGATATGGTGCCCGGTCTCCGCCAGAATGAGCGCCTCCGCGAAGAAGCTCCCGAAGTAGAAACAGCTGGCCACCCTCTCCCGGGACATCAGCCCGATGGAGGCGGAGGCGTACGCGAACTGCTGGTCCGAGAGAAATTTGATGTCATCCTGCTCGTAGAGCTCCGGCGCGCCCTCCCGGGCGTAGGCCTCCCGGGCGACATCCTGGGCGATGGTGTAAAGCACCGCATCCGCAAGCGCCACCATCACCCGTGTCCGGAACTTGGCCGCCAGCTTGATGATGTGGGACAGAATGGACAGCGATTGAAGCCCCACGATGTCCAGACCGTGAATGCCCGGGGAGTAAAAGATCGGGCGGCCCATCTCCGTGGCGCGGCCGACGGCCTCATCGATGGCCGACAGACCGGGGATCCTGCGGATGAACAGCTCCCGTCCCCTCCGCGCGGACAGGATCTTCCACAGAATGAAGAACACGATCAGGCCTTCGAAGACCAGGACCGGAAGCGTGGCGTGACTCACCCTGACGCCTCCCCTCGCGCATCGCGAAGCTCTTCGATGCGGTCGATCATCAGCTCGATCCCTTCCGGGTGATAGAGCAGGCGCGCGAGCTTCTGCATCCCTTCCGCGCCGAGCGCCGGGCCGAGCACCGGGGTCGCCGCCACCAGCGCCTGCCCGGCCAGCCTCGAGAGCGGCCGGTGCATCTCGAGCATCAGAATGACGGGCACGGACAGCCCGAGCCGCACCACGCGGCGCGCCAGCGCATCCGCCGTCTCCAGCGCCTCCTCCCGGCTGAGCGGGGCGTGCAGGTCGATCACGCGGCCTCCTTCCCTGCCGCCTCCGCCCGCAACCGCCGCACCGCCTCGAGCACAGCCTCCCGATCGGAGCCGAAACGCAGGAACACCCCCCGGAACGCCTCCAGCCGGGAGCGACGTGCGAGCGGCGAAAGCTTCACCCCGTCCTCCGCCAGCCACACCGTGCGCACCCGCTCCCAGGAGATCTCCTGCCGGCTGAAAAGGCAGACCGCGGAGGCTCCGCCGCGGCGCAGCTCGTAGCGCACGGGAAACAGATAGTCGGAGATGGACGCCGCCACGAGCCCCGCCGCCAGAAGACCGGCCAGAGGCGATCCCAGCACGCTGGAGCCCGCGAATGCGGTCAGTAGAAGGCAGGGAACGACGGCGAGCAGCATGGCGGGCCGCTCGCGCAGGCGATGGGTCCTCCAGGAGAAGACGACGGGATCGTTCACGAAGCTATCGGCACGCGTTGTCATCGAGCGCTCGCCAGGCGGGTGCGGCTCTCCCCCGTCCGCTGTATTCAGCGCTGCAGGGGATGAATTCCTCTCCCGCATCCGGGGCGCGGGAACAGTTTTCGCTACCGGGCTGCCAATCCTGCCGGGCGGGGGCCCGGCGGCACGAAAACGCCCGGGCCGGCGGACCTCAGATCCGCTCGGGGCTTTCGACGGGGCGGACATTCCGCTTGCCGCGACCGGCCATCAACTCCATGGCGCGCGCGGCCACGTTCTCCGCCGTCAGTCCGACCTCGCGGCGCTGCGCCTGCTGCGAGTCGTGCTCCACGAAGCGGTCCGGCACACCGACACGCCGGACCCTGCACTCCGGCGCCTCCGACGCCAGAAGCTCCAGCACAGCGCTTCCGAACCCGCCCGCGAGCGCGTTCTCCTCCAGCACCACCATGCGCCCGCACTTCCGGGCGGCCTTGCAGATGCGCTGCTCGTCCAGCGGCTTCACGAAACGAGCGTCGATCACCTCCGGGGAGACACCCCCCGCCTCCAGCAGCTCGGCCGCCTCCTGCGCCACCGCGACGCAGCTTCCGCACGCCACCAGAGCCACATCCGACCCCTCGCGAAGAGTCCTCCCCCGTCCGATGGGGATGGCGCGGGGCTCGCGCTTCTGCCACGGCGCCGGGCACGACCCGCGCGGATACCGGATGGCGATCGGTCCATCGTGCTGGACGGCAGTCAAAAGCATGTCCGCCAGCTCCTGCAGGTCCGAGGGGGCCATGATGACGATCCCCGGCATCAGGCGAAGGTATGAAAGGTCGAACACGCCCTGATGCGTCGCCCCGTCGTCCCCCACGAGGCCGGCCCGGTCCAGGCAGAAGATCACGGGCAGATGCTGGATGCAGACGTCGTGCAGGATCTGGTCGAACGCCCGCTGCAGGAACGTCGAGTAGATGGCCACCACCGGCCGCAGCCCGGAAGCGGCCAGGCCTGCCGCGAAGGTCACGGCGTGCTGCTCCGCGATGGCCACATCGTAGTAGCGGTCCGGAAAGCGCTCGGCGAACGCCGCAAGGCCCGTTCCGTCCGGCATGGCGGCCGTGATGGCCACGATGCGCCCGTCCGCCTCCGCCAGCTCGAGCAGGGTCTGGCTGAACGCGCTGGTCCAGGTGGGGTTGCCGCCCTCCTTTTTCTGAAACTTTCCGCAGCCGCTGTCGAAGGGTGTGACTCCGTGGAACACGCGGGCATCGTTCTCGGCATACTCCACTCCCTTGCCCTTGGTGGTCACCACGTGGACCAGCACCGGCTCCCTCATCTCCCGCACCGCACGGAATATTTCGATAAGCTCTTCCGTGTTGTGCCCGTCGATGGGTCCCAGGTAGGTGAATCCCAGGTTCTCGAAGACCGGCCCCTCGCCCGGCGAGACCAGGTGCGCCATCCCCAGCTTCAGCCCTTCGGCGGCCTGCTCGATGGCCCTGCGCCCCACCTTCAGGTGCTGGATGAAGTCCTTTGCCCTCTGCTCGAGGCTGTGCAGCAGCGGCTGGCTGCGAAGGCGGGCCAGATGATACGACAGAGCGCCCACCGCCTGCGCGATGGACATTGAGTTGTCGTTGAGGATGACCTTGATGTTGGCCTTCAGCTCGCCCGCATGGTTCAGAGCCTCCAGCGCCATGCCCGCGGTGAGAGCGGAATCGCCGATCACTGCCACCACGTCCTCGCCGCCGCCCCTCAGGTCGCGCGCTTCCGCGAACCCCAGCGCCGCAGAGATGGATGTCCCGGCGTGCCCTGCCCCGAACACGTCGTAGGGGCTCTCCTCGCGCCGCAGAAAACCGGAAAGCCCGCCGCCCTGACGGATAGTGTGGAACTGATCCCGCCGCCCGGTCAGCAGCTTGTGAGGATACGCCTGATGGCCGGTGTCGAAGATGATGATGTCTTCCGGCGCGTTCCAGACGGTGTGCAGGGCGATGGTGAGCTCCACGGTGCCGAGGTTGCTGGCAAGGTGCCCTCCCGTCTTGCTGACGACCTCGAGGATGAGCTCCCGGATCTCGGCGGCGAGAACGCGCCGCTCCTGCGGCGTCAGGCCCTTCAGGTCGGCCGGGCTTTCGATGCGTTCCAGCACGCCCTTCATATCTTCAGTCAAGATAACACTTCTCCTCGAGCGGCTCTCCCGGCCATCAGGCGCTCCGCGACCAGGATGTCCTCCAGACGGTCCAGATCCTCCCCGACCGCTGCATCCGGGCAGATGAGCGCACGCAGCGTCCCTCCGATGGCGCGCCCGGCCGCCCGCTCCACCGCAGGGATGTCCAGCGCGCCCGGCCACACCTTCTGCGCGATCAAAGCCCGCAGCAGGGTGGACAGACCGATCATCGCCGCCAGTCTGAAAGGCCGCTTGCGCGCCCGGTAGATCTCCTCGATCCGGTCCCGGCTCTTGAGCGCGAAGCTCCTGCTGATCAGAACGGCGTTTCCGCCCGTAAAAGTCCCTTCCCGCAGCCGCAGATACGTGCGCCGCAGGCCGGGGAAGCTTTTCTCGCAGTCCTCCCTGCGGACCACCGGGTAGACAAAGTCCGCCTGCAGGGCAAGCCCCCTCTCCACCAGACGCCGGACCGCCTCCCCAGTTATCATCGGGATGTCCGAGCTTGCGACCAGCACCATGTCCCCGTCTTCGCCGGCCGCCTCCAGACCCCGGATCAGATTCTCCAGGAAGCTTGTGCCCGGTTGGACGGTGACTTCGGCATCGCTGTCGAAGGCGCCCACGACGACCCGCCTGCGGACGCAGCCCGAATCCCGGAGAGCGTCCAGCACCCGGTCGGCCATTCTCCGGCCCGCCAGCGGCGCCTCCGCGCGCCAGCTGACATTGTACCTTTCTTTCAGCTCTTCGTCCGCCGGGGCTCCCGCAAGCACCACGCAATCCAGCCGGGGCACGCTCACCGATGCTCTCCTTCTACGGCGGTCGAGGAGGCCACCGCGCTCCAGACGTCGCCGAAGCCTCCGGCCGCGCCCTCCGCCGCAGCCCGCGTGGGGAAGACGCCGAACACCGCGCTCCCGCTGCCGCACAGCAGGGCCGCCTCCGCCCCGGCCTCCAGCAGCCTCTGTTTGAGGCGGGCGATCTGCGGATACCGGGAGAAGACCACGGCCTCGAAGGTGTTGCCCAGAGACGCGAGCAGCGCCTCCCGGTCGTTGTCCTCCAGAGCGCGGGCCGCCCGGTCCGCAAACGCCGTGGAAGCGCAAGCGCCGGACCGGTCCAGCTCGGCGTAAGCCCAGGCGGTGGAGACCCCGGCGTCCGGCCGGACGATGAGAAAGTGCAGCGACAGCCCGGAGACGATCTCCCGGAGCCGCTCTCCGCGGCCTTCCCCCAGGGCCAGGCGCCCGTCCAGAAAGAAGGGGACGTCCGAGCCCAGCCCGGCGGCCAGAGCGGACAAATCCCCGTCAAGTCCGTATAGCCGGGCCGCCCCCCGGAGCGCCGCCGCCGCGTTGGACGACCCGCCGCCCAGCCCGGACTGCAGCGGGATGCGCTTCCGGAGCCGGATGCTCATTCCGCGGCAGTCCCCGCACTCGCGGCGCACCATCTCCACCGCCCGCACCGCAAGGTTGGCATCTCCCCCGGGTGCGTCGCCCTCCTCGATGGTCAGGCGGACCTCCGGTTCGCCGGTGAGCGACAGCTCCAGCTCATCGGCCAGGTCTGTGCGGCAGAACACGGTGCGGATCTCGTGGTATCCGTCCGCGCGCGGGTGTCCGACATCCAGCGCGAGGTTGATTTTGGCGGGGGAGACGAGGGACAGAGTCATCGATCCGGTGGACCTTCTTCCGCCCGCATTATACACGCGGCGCCGGCCCGGCGACTTTGACCGGAAGGCCGCCGCTCCGTAAGTTTTTCGCTACGGAAGCTTGAGGAAACGGCAACGACGCAACAACCTTCCCGAACCTGCCCCGTTCTACACTGAACAGGGACGTTGGCGATCCAACGCCGCATTGCCTCCGTCTAGCCGCATCACAGGGAGAAATTCCAATGAGACGCATTCTTGCCGCTATACTCGCAATCCTGGCGCTCGCCTCCGGCGCGCAGGCGTCCGTGGGGCTGCAGACCATAACACTGTGGGACTTTCAGGACCACTACTGGAGCGACGTGTGGCAGGACTGGATCGTGGAGCCGGAATACACTCCGGAGATCGGGGAGGGATCCTGGGAGGCGCAGGGAGTCGCCGTCTGGGACCCTGACGAGCAGGACTACCGCGATCCCGAGAACGTGCTGGAGCTGAACTCCAGCAGCGATCCCATCCACGAGATCAACGAGTTCATGGGATACGCTCTGGACTTTGACAACTCCCCGGCCCAGGGCACGGGCAACAAGACCGCCGGCGCGCGCTTCAACGTTTCCACGAAGGCTTACACGGGGATCGTCATCAGCTTCGACATCCGTCACAAATACCGCTCGCCGCGGCACGCGCGCGTGCAGTACACCGTGGACGGTGTCAACTGGATCGACAGCGCCGTCTTCGAAGCTGACAACCCGAACGAGGCGGACCACTGGTACAACGGCCGAACCGTGGACCTCTCCGGGGTCCCCGGTGTCTCGGACAACCCGAACTTCGCCTTCCGGGTCGTGGCCGAGTTCGGGCCTTCGGGAGGGTACGAGGCGTCCAAGAGCGGGGCGGTCTACCGGCAGCGCGACAATTTCCGGTTCGACATGGTCCGCGTGAGCGGCATCCCCATCGGCACGCCCAGGGCCTATCTCATCAGCAACCGCGACACCCGCCACGAGATCATCTCCATCGCCAAGGACAACTTCCTGTTCTCCGTCTGGGGACGGGTGAGCGGTCTTGACGGCGGCGGCTTCACGCTGGACGACGGCTCAGGCGCTCCGGTGCGCGTGCTTGCTCAGGGCGTCCAGGCCATCGCCGAAGGAGACTACGCAAAGGCCACCGGCTCGCTGGACGACAGCGGCGGCACGGTGGTCCTGCGGTCTTCCGCTGCGCAGGTGGAGAAGCTGGACTGAAACATTTCCCGCGTTCCCGCCCGTCACGGGCGGTTTCCATAACAAGGCAGAAGGAGAAGAAACGACACAGATGATCAGACACATCGCCAGACTGGCGGTCCTTGGAAGCCTCATCGTGATGATGACAGCCGGGTCTCACGCAGCCAGCGTCATCACCCTGTGGGACTTCCAGGACTACTATCAGGATCCCGTCTTCCTGAACTGGGTGGTCACGCCGCGCTACCATCCGAGCATCGGCAGCGGCAACTGGTCGGTGCAGGGTACGGCCGTGGTGGACCCGGCTCAGCAGGACTACCGCGACCCGGACAACCCGCTGGAAACGACTTCCAGCAGCGATCCCATCCACCTGATCAACGAGTTCATGGGATACGCGCTGGACCTGGACAACGCCCCGCCGCAGGGGACCGGCAACAAGACCGCCGGAATCCGCTTCGACGTGTCCACCGTCGGCTACGAGAACATCGTGGTGAGCTTCGACATCCGGCACAAGTACCGCTCGCCCCGGCACGCCCGCGTGCAGTACACCGTGGACGGGGTGAACTGGGTGGACAGCCTCCTGTTCGAGGCAGACAACCCGAACGAGGCCGACTACTGGTACAACGGCCGGACGGTGGACCTTTCCGGCGTTCCCGGAGTGGCCGACAACCCGAACTTCGGCTTCCGCATCGTGGCCGAGTTCGGTCCCTCCGGACTGTACGAAGCGTCCAAGACGGGCGCGTCCTTCCGGCAGAGAGACCTGTTCCGCTTCGATATGGTGCAGGTGTCGGGCACGGTGATTCCGGAGCCCGCCTCACTGCTCACCCTGGGACTCGGGGCGGCAGGACTGCTCGGTGGCATCCGCCTGAAGAGGCGTTGACATATCCGCCGGGCCGGGGGCGGGGCCTGTCCTCCCCCGGCCCGCTTCCATCCGTTCCTCAGGAAATCTGTCCACGGCGCAAGGACGGCTGAACGATGAAAAGGCATCCCTCACCCGTTTCCGGTTTCACTCTCATCGAGCTGCTGGTGGTCATCGCGGTGATCGCGATTCTGGCGTCCATCCTGTTTCCGGTGTTCGCCTCGGCGAAAAAGAGAGCGCAGCAGTCCACCTGCGCGTCCAACATGCGGCAGATCGGGATGGCGATGAGCATGTACACGGCGGACAACAAAGACCGCTTTCCGCCCCCTAAAGCCCCCAGCCCGAAGAACCCTGCCTCCATGATCACCTGGGGCAAATACTACTGGATGTTCACCATCAACCGGTACACCAACGGGAAGCCTGCCTCCTGGGACCGTCCGGCTGAGAGCTTCTTCGTCTGTCCGACGGAGCCGGTGAAGCACGCCCTGTCCGGGTCGCGCACGGAGAACATCTTCCCCGAGCCGGCCACGTCCTGGGGCCTCAGGCGGAATCAGTACAGGGTGCTGGAGTTCTGGTGCAGCTACAGCATCAACGAATGGATCGTCGACGACGCGCCGGGGTTCGGATTTCCTTTCCTGGGCTCCTGGGAGAATCCGGCCGGGTCTTTCATGGTGCTGGAATCCAGCGACACGGAGATCGAGGGCGACGAGCTGGACGAGCTGCGCTGGCCTCACCAGGGGGGGACGAACATCCTGTACATAGACGGTCACGTTCAGTGGCACAGGGTGGAGTACACCGGCCCGATCACCAGCAACCCGCAGACCGGCCTCAGGATGACATCGGCCGACCCGCGTTACTGGAAGTTCCCCCCGGCCAGCTCCGAGGGCGACGACGACCGCGGACCGTGGACTCCGAGGGGAGACGACTGATGCGTTGCTGCGATCTTTACGCTGCCGCAGTGGCGGCCTGTTTACTGGTCGCTGGCTGTTCTCCGTCGGGTGAGGCCGGCACGGGCGGGGCGGGCGAGCCTCCCGTGATCGGCGTCCGGCCGGCCATCTCGACCGAGCCTGTTCCCAGCGACGCCGACGACCCGGCCATCTGGGTCCACCCGGCGGACCCGGCACGCAGCCTGATCCTGGGAACGGACAAGGACGACGCGAACGGCGGGCTGTATGTGTTCGACCTGAACGGAAAGCTGGCGCAGTCGCTGCCGGGCATCGCCCGCCCGAACAACGTTGACGTGGAATACGGCTTCCGGCTGGGCGGGGAGGAGACCGACATCGCCGTGCTGACGGAGCGGGGCAAGCGGAGACTGCGGGTCTTTGCCATCGACCGCAGGACCGGCCGTCTCACGGACGTCACAGGCTCGACCGCCGTCTTCACGGGCGAGGAGGGGGAAAAGGCGGCGCCGATGGGCATCGCGCTCTACCGCCGGTCCCGGGACGGGGCGGTGTTCGCCATCGTCAGCCGGAAGGCCGGAGACTCCGGCAGTTATCTGGGACAGTATCTGCTGACGGACGACGGAAAGGGCAGGGTGGACTGCCGCGAGGTGAGGCGCTTCGGCGAGTTCAGCGGCACGGGCGAGATCGAGGCGGTGGCGGTGGACGACGAGGCAGGGTTCGTCTACTTTGCCGACGAATCCGCCGGAATCCGGAAGTACCGGGCCGACCCCGACGCTCCGGATGCGGGAAGCCAGCTGGCCTTCTTCGCCCAAAAGGGACGCAAGGGGGACCGTGAAGGGCTGGCCCTTTACTCTCTCCCGGATGGCCAGGGGTATCTGATCAGCACCGACCAGATCAAAGACGGCTCCCGTTATTTCCTTTATCCCCGCGACGGGGGCGGCGGGCACCGGCACGAACCCGCTCTGGCGGTGGTGGAGGGGGGCGCGGACGACACCGACGGGATCGAAGCCACCTCCCGCCCGCTGGGGGAACGCTTCCCGGAGGGGATCCTTGTCGTGATGAACAGCAGGGACCGCAACTTCCTGGTGTTCGACTGGCGGGATATCCGGAAGGCGCTTCCGCGCTAGCGGCCACCGGCTTGCGCCGGCAGGGATTGCGGGTAAGATGTGAGCGGCCGCCCTCCCGGGGGCGGCCGCCATTTCAGGGAGACTTATCCGCAGTATGGGCATACTGGTCGGCAAGGATACGCGGCTGATGGTGCAGGGGTTCACCGGGCGCGAAGGGCAGTTCCACTCCCGGCAGATGCTGGAATACGGCACGAACATCGTGGCCGGCGTTACGCCGGGAAAGGGCGGCAGCGAAGAGCTGGGAGTCCCCGTCTTTGACACCGTGCGCGAGGCGCGCGACGCAACCGGCGCCAACGCGACCGTCATCTTCGTCCCGGCCCGCTTCTGCCGGGACGCGATCATCGAGGCGGTGGATGCCGGGATCCCGCTGATCGTCTGCATCACCGAGGGAATCCCCGCTCAGGATACGGTCTATGCCGTGAACCTGGTGCGGCAGCGGGGGCTCCAGATGATCGGGCCGAACTGCCCGGGCATCATCACTCCGGGCAAATGCAAGGTGGGAATCCTGCCCGGCGACATCTTCGTGCCTGGCCCCGTCGGGCTGGTCTCGCGCAGCGGCACGCTGACCTACGAGATCGTGGACGAGCTCAGCCGGGCCGGTCTGGGACAGTCGACCTGTGTCGGGATCGGAGGCGATCAGACGCCCGGAATGACCTTCCTGGACGTGCTGCCGCTGTTCGAACAGGATCCTCAGACCCGTGCCGTGGTTCTGGTGGGCGAGATTGGCGGCTCGGACGAGGAACTGGCGGCGGAATACATCTCCCGTCAGATGACAAAGCCGGTGGTCGGGTTCATCTCCGGGCGCTCCGCGCCCCCCGGGAAACGGATGGGGCACGCGGGGGCCATCATCAGCGGGCGGACGGGTACGCCGCAGGCCAAGGTGGAGGCCCTGACTGCCGCCGGCGTGAAAGTGGCGGACACCACTCACGACATTCCTGCGCTGGTCCGGGAGGCGCTCGCCTGACGCTGGTCTGATACGGGCGGGTGCGCTCAGCCCCCTGCCGTCCTGCGCCGGCGGGAACGGCCGGCGGAAGGGATCTGAACCGGAGGGAGCCAGTGACACGGATCGCCTTCATCGGAATGGGCGCGATGGGCGCCCCCATGGCGGGCAACCTGCTGAAGGCGGGTTTCCCGGTCATCGTCCACAATCGCACGCGGGAACGGGAGGAACCCCTTGCGGCCCTGGGAGCCATGCGGGCGGCCAGCCCGGCAGAGGCGGCGGCCCGGGCGGACATCGTCTTCACCTGCGTCAGCGACGTGCCGGACGTGGAGGAGGTCATCTGCGGCCCGCGCGGTGTGCTGCAGGGCATCGGGGCCGGCAGGCTGGTGGTGGACACGAGCACCATCGGCCCGAAGGCGGCACGCGCCATCGCCGCCCGCTGCGCGGAAGCGGGCGTCCGCTTTATGGACGCGCCCGTCTCGGGCGGACCGCTCGGCGCGCAGCAGGCCACGCTCTCCATCATGGCGGGCGGAGAGACGACCGACCTGGAAGAGGCGTTTCCGGCGCTCAGGGCGATGGGCAGGACCATCGTCCACTGCGGGCCGGTGGGAACGGGGCAGGCCACCAAGCTGGTGAACCAGATCGTGGGGGCGTGCACGTTCTGCGCGGTGGCGGAGGGGCTGACTTTTTCGAAGGCCGCCGGTCTGGACGGAGCGAAGACCATCGAGGCGGTGGGAGGCGGCGCCGCGGGCAGCTGGATGATGACCAATCTGGCTCCGCCGATGCTGGCCGGCGATTTCGAAGGCGGGTTCAAGGTGTCCCTGCAGGCGAAAGACCTGCGTCTGGTGCTCGCCGAAGCGGACGAGATGGGGCTGCCTCTGCCCATAACGCGCCTGGTGTCACAGCTGCTCGCGTGGCTGGAGCAGAACGGTCACGGGCAGCACGGGACGCAGAGCATCATCGCCGCCTACGAGGCGATCCGGGGATCCCCGAAGGACTAGCTCCCCCGCAGGCTACTTTCTCAGCCGTGCCCTGATCGTATCCAGATGGCGATACACATCCCGACGGTCACCCACCTTCAGAATGACCAGAAGGGATTCGAGAGAACGGATGCTGTAAATGACGCGGTATTCCCCGCATCGAATCCGCAGGGCATCCAGACCGGTCATTTTTTCGGCGCCGGCCGGACGGGGACACTCAGCAAGCGACTCGATCAGGCGGGCAATCTCCCTGCGAGCGGGAAGAGGCAACCGGCTCAACTCCCGCGCGGCGCCGGGATGCACCAGAATGCGAAGACCCAACGCATCAGAGCCCCTGGCTGGCCTTTATCTGCTCCCAGGGAACAGCTTCTCCGGTCTCCTGGAACTGACGGAGCCTCTTGCGGACAGCAGGCAGATCCCGCGCATCCTGCAGAAAATCCAGCACCTCCTCGAGGAGCTCCAGATCTTCCACAGGGACGATAGCAACCACGGGCTCGCCCCTGCGGGTCACTTTTAGCCGTTCGCGCCGCTGGCGCACCCGGTCTATCAGTTTCGAAAGCCCTCCCCGAACCTGCCCGGATGATACGGTCGCCATTGCCTGCCCTCCCTGTGTGACCGGCCCACCCTCCCGCTTTCAGTATACCTGATTTGGCCCCCGGATCTGCCGCCCACAGGTAAAGTAACCGGTTACAGAAGGATTCGACGGCGCGCGCGTCGAAAGCCGCCGCGAATGCGCCGCCGTCGGCTGCGGCGCGAGGCGGCAGGCGGCGGACCGTGCATACACCATCGAACATCCCGGTCAGGACCCCGTCACCATCACCGCACGGCGAGTCTCCCGCGCGAGCCTTCACCCTGCGCGCCCTGGTCCTGGGGGTCATCGTCACCACCATCATCAACCTCTGGCTGCATCACGCCGAACTGACGCTTTCCGGACGCGGTCACAGCGCGATCTCCAACACGAGCATCCCGCTCGGCGCCTTCGACGTGCTGTTCGCGCTGGCGGCGGTGAACCTGCTGGTGGGCTTCGCCGCGCCGTCCCTGCGCCTGCGCCGCGGCGAACTGATCACCATCTACACCATGTCCGCCGTCTCGACGGTGCTTTCCAGCTCCGGCGGACTTCATTTCCTGCTGCCCGCCCTGACGAGCCCGTTCTTCTTCGCCACGCGCGAGAACCGCTGGGCAGAACTATTCCATCCGCACATCCCGGACTGGATGGCGGTGAAAGACCGGAACGCGCTGACCGGCTTCTACTACGGCAACAGGGAGGTGGACTGGGGAGCCTGGCTGGGTCCGCTGGCTTCCTGGCTGGGATTCTTGACGGTGTTCGCGTTCTCGACGCTGTGCCTGTCGCTCATTTTGCGCAGGCTCTGGGTGGACAACGAGAAGCTGCCGTTTCCCACCGTCACTCTTCCGCTGGAGCTGACCCGCGAAGGAATCCCCCTGTTCCGCAACCGCCTGTTCTGGGCGGGGCTGGCGCTGACACTGGGACTCCAGGTGCTGAACACGTTGAGCTGGAACATCCCTCAGGTACCTTCCCTGAACACACGGGGCATCCGGCTGGAGAACTGGCAGCTTTCGCCCCCCTGGGATTCCATCGCTTCCACGCAGCTCAGCGTCTTCGGGTTCGCGGTGGGCATCGGCTATCTTCTCTCCACGGAGGTGGCGTTCAGCTGCTGGTTCTTCTTCCTGATCACGCGGGCGGAGATCGTGTGGGGTAAGATGAGCGGCTGGTCCCTGGGCGCGGCCCAGGGGGCGCTCAGCGCGTTCCCGTGGATCGGGCATCAGGGAGCCGGGGCCTATCTGGGCATCACTCTGGCGCTGCTGTGGATGGGCCGGCGCTATTTCGCTTCGGTCTGGCGCTGCGCAATCGGCCGCCCGCCGAAGGGTTTCGAGGACGAGGCGCGCGTCTACCGTTTCGCGGTGGCAGGCTTTGCGGCCTCGCTGGCGGCAATGGCCGCGTTCTGCATCGCCGGCGGCATCCAGCCGCGGACGGCGGTGGTGTTTCTGCTGTTGACGATCACGTATCTGATCGCGGCGACCCGCACCAGGGCGGAGACCGGAAACGTCTGGCCCACCGGCCCGGACGTGGACGCGTACTCGCTGATGTACACCGTGGGCGGCACGCGCATCTTCTCCCCCGCGGACCTGACGGTGCTGCTGTTCGTGCGCAGCGCCACGGCCGCGCAGGACTTCCGCGGAGCCTGCATGCCTCACCAGCTGGACGCCCTGAAGATGGGACCGGAAGGCGGCCTGCGGGTGGGTCAGGTGGCGCTGGCGCTGATGCTGGCGACCGTTCTTGGAGTGGTCATCAGCGCCATCATCGCGGTGACCCTGTTCACCCACCTTGGAGCGGTCGCGCGCATCGACGCCTGGCGCGGTCTGGCGGGGCTGAGAGCGTTCGATGCCGCCAGCACCCTGATGCACACTCCGCGCGATCCGGACCCGGCGGGAACGGCCGCAGTGGGCTTCGGGATTCTGACGGTCTTCGCGCTCATGGCGGCGCGGGTGCAGTGGGTCTGGTGGCCCTTCCATCCCCTGGGCTACGCGATGGCCAACACTCCCCCGATGAACTCCGCCTGGGTCTCCATCCTGGTGGCCTGGGCCGCCAAGGTGATCATTGTCCGCACGGGCGGAATGCGGCTTTACCGGCAGGCCCTGCCTTTCTTCCTGGGGCTGATCGCGGGAGACTTTCTGGGAGGCGGCTCCACCACTCTGGCCGCCATCCTGTTTGGAACAAACGCCTATCCGGCGAACTGGTGACCCGCAGAAAAAGGTCCGGCGGCCCCTACGGGCCGCCGGACGCTGCGCACGGGGATTTGCGTCCCGGTCTTTCTACAACTCCGGATCAGGCGCCGGAAGAGGGCCCATCGGACCCCGGGGCGGGGGTCCGCCCGGAGGGGGTGGCCCTGCCGGCCTGTCGTCCCGGCCGGGCAGCCGCGGCCAGATCCGTATGCGCCGCTCCTGCCGCTCTCTCAGGATCTCTGTCAGCCTGCGGTTCTGCTCCGGGGTCAGCAGGGCGCGGACGCCGGTCCAGAACTCGATGCCTTCGATGATCACCCGGGTGCGCAGGGAGCCGATGCGCTGAACCAGTTCTCTGGCCCGCTGCACGTCCGGCCGGTCTTGCAGCAGCTCTTCCGAAAGCTGGCGGTACAGCGGCGGGAGCTGCTCCATCGACTCCCTCACATTCCTGCCCGCCGCCTCGGCCAGCTGGCGGATCTTCTCCTTCTGAGCCTCGTTCAGCAGCAGCGCATCGGAGATGCGCTGCATCTCTTTTCCGGCGACCGGCGGGAGCATCAGCCCCACCTGCGGATCCCCCTCTCCCGGCGGAGGCGCAGGCCCGAACCCCGGCCCGGCGCCCCCGGGCGGAGGACCGACGCGCGGCGGCGCTCCGGGGCCGGCCGGGGGCATCTGCGCGAAAGCCATCGCGCCTGCCCCCGCGAGCGTAACCGCCAGCACCGGCCAGATCATGAGTCTCTTGCTGTTCACGGTGGATCAACCTCCTGTGCCGGCTATCCTTCCGCAGGAGCCCGGGGGGCCCTATCGCCGGCCTGACTTCGCACGCCGGACACGCTCCAGCCCCTCTCGCGCCGCGGCGCATCGGGGGTCGACCTGGAGCGCCCTGAGATACGCAGCCTCTGCACGCGCCGGATCCTTCAGCTTCTCCTCGTAAATGCCTGCCATCCGCAAGGGGATGCTGAGCCAGTGGGGGGCCAGCTCGCCCGCCTGTCGATAAGCGGCGAGGGACTCCTCGTAGCGCCCCAGGTCCTCGTGAATGCGTCCGATGAAGTAAAGGGGCGTTCCCTGCCCCGGCGCAAGAGCCGCGGCCCGGGTGAACTCGTGGAGAGCGCCCTGCAGATCCTTCCCGGTCTCGTAAAGAGCCCGGGCATACTCCAGACGGTGGCCATAGCCCATCGGGTCGAGCGCCACCGCCCTGCGCAGCTCCTCGATCGAATCATTGCTCCGCCCGCGCGCGGCCAGCACCGACGCCAGCTGGCGGCGCAGCAGGACAGCGCCGGGACGGTCAGCGAGAGCTTCCCGCAGGATACGCTCAGCCTCCTCCGGCCGTCCGCCCTTCATCAGCTCCTGCGCCCGGGCCGCGATCTTCCGGTCTTCCGGGCTGAAGGCGGGGACGGCGGGCGCCAGCGCCTGCGCCACCACCCGCTCCAGATACGGTATCTGCTCCAGGCTGACCTCCCCCCGGATCAGGCTTGTCGCTACCCCGCGGTTGTCCGCCGCAATGCCGAACAGCCAGCGCCCGTCGGGCGAGGCGTAGGCGGCACCCCGCCCCGGAGCCGAGTCCTGGCTCAGAAGCTCCTCCCACCGGAGCCGCTCCATCTCCTTTTCGAAGTGCTCCAAGATCCGGGGCTGCGACCGCCGCCCCCTTCCCCGTTCCCCGGCCGGGCAGTATCGCCGGATGACCACCTGCTCGATGCCCGACAGCCCGGGGGAGCTCTGCTTCGCGCGCTCCAGCAGAGGTCCTTCCAGCCGGATCTCCCGGATCAACCGCGCGCCCGCGGGATGCCGGATGCCGGGCTCGTCAACCGTTCCGGCGCTGACGGGAGCGGCGAGCGCCGCCAGCGCCGCGAGGAAGATGTACCCCGCAGCGCGTCCCCCTCTCACAGCCAGTCCTCCGCGCTGATGTCGTAGACCCACGCCACCGGATCCGTATACTGCTCGGCCGCGGCCACCAGAGGGGACAGACCGGTGAGTGCCAGCTCCGCCGCAGGCTCGTCCAGCACATCGTCAGGATTCGCCGCCAGGGCCAGAGGGCTTTCCGGATCCGGCTCCAGACTTGCGACGGCCACCCCGGGCGCAGGTTCAGGCGGCGCCGGGAGATTGTCCGCCGGGACCGCCGGACGCGCGGGCGGGGATCCGGAAGCGCGGATCCGCACGGGCGCAGCGGTACGAGCGGGACGTGGGCCGGTCACTGCCGGAGGAGCTGCGACCGGCTGCGCCGGAACCGCAACAGCCACCTCAGTCCCCCCGGGCTGCAGAGCCGGCTCCGGAGCTCTGAGCTCCCCTCTCACAGCGGGCGGCACCGTCGGGCGCGAGACGGCAAGGTCCTCTCCCGAGGGTCCCCGCCACACGAGCAGGGCTGACAGGACAACGATTCCGGCAGCGGCCGCGGCGGGAAGGGGCTTCCACCACCACGCCGGAAGCGCGCGGCGCACCCGGGACGGCCCGGACTGCTCCAGCAGCCGCTCGCGCAGCCGCTCCCAGCCGCCCGCAGGCGGCGCTTCGCGCTTCAGCAGCTTCAGGGTCTCCAGCGCGCTCTCCGTCTCCGCCAGCAGGGAGCGGCACGCGGCGCAGGAATCGAGGTGACGCCCCACCTGCGCCCGCGCATCCTCAGGCAGGCGGCCATCAATATAGAGCGAGATTCTTTTTCGGACCCCTCGGCAGGTCACTTTCCGATTCCTCCAGCCCGTCGAGACGGGGGGCAAGCGCCTTGCGGAACGATTCCCTCGCCCGGTGCAGCCGAACATTCAGAGATGTCAGCGAGCAGCCCAGCACGGATGCGATCTCCTCGTAGGAGAGCCCCTCGATATGCTTCAGCACGACCAGGATGCGGTAGTGAGGCGGCATCGCCAGAAGCGCCGCCTGCACCGCCTCCCGCGCCAGATTCCGGTCCAGCTGTTCCTGAGGATCGCCCCGTTCCCCGGCGGCGGCCTCCCAACGGGATTCTTCCCTGAGAGCATCCGCGGAGACAGTGGGCTTCCTCCGGCGGATCTCGTCCAGCGCCACGTTCGCCGCGATGCGGTAGAGCCAGGTGGAGAAGCGCGCCTCGCCTTTGAACTCCTTCAGCGCCCGGTGCGCTCGCAGGAAGACCTCCTGCCGGATGTCCTCGGCGTCTTCACGGCTGCCCACCATCCGGAGTGCCACGTTGAACACCGCCGGAGAGAACCGCTCGTAAAGCTCGCCGAAGGCATCCAGGTCGCCGGCCTGTGCTCTTTCGACGAGGCGTTTTTCATCCTGCTCCAAGCGCTTGCCCTCAGGTGAGCTGTTCCATGCTTTTGGACGCGGCGCCTCGCGCCGCCCTTAACATCGTGGCAGGCGGCGCCCCTCCGCGGCAACGTTCACCGGCGCTGCCGCGGAGGGAGACGCGCGCGACTTCGCCCGCACCGCAGGCACATCCCCGGGGCGGGGAACAGGTGGGCGCCCGAAGCGATGCTGGACCCGTCAGCCGAGATAACGGGCCGTTTCAGGAAGCAGCCCCAGCGTCGCCGCCCGTCTTACCGCCTGGATACGGTTGTTGACGTGGAGCTTCTCGTAGATGCGGGCCAGGTGGAAATCCACCGTCCTTTTGGAGCAGAACAACTCCGATGCCACCTCCTTGTTGGACTTGCCCTCCAGGACAAGCTCCAACACCTCCGCTTCACGGGGGGTCAACCGGATCTTCCGGTCCAGCGTTCCCGTGGATTCCCTCCAATCAGGAGTTTCCATAAGCTTCACCCTCACCAGAAGACGGCCTCGCGCTGTGCTACCCGCGGCTCCAGGTCCATCCATGGGGGCCCCTGCACTTCTTCCGAGCGCGAAAGCCGCCGGAGCTCGCCGGGAAAAGAGGCCCGCCGCCTTGCAGCGATCCCGCGTCCCTGCGGAGCGCGTCAGGCCCTTTCCCGGGCGGCATTCTGCGGATATTCTACCGCCTGCCCGCCGGTTTTGCAAGCCTCCCGCGTCTTGCAGGCCCTGTACGGCGGGAACAGGAACGGCTGTCAAATCTGGTATAATGAGCCGGCGCGCGGGCGGGGCCCGCGCGAGCCCACGGGAAAGCGATGCCCACACTCGGCATTGAAGAGGAAGTCTTTGTCACCGAACCGGCGCGGCCGACGCTCCGGTCGCTGTACTACCTCGCCAGGCTGCTGGCGCGCAATCCGCGGTTCTATTACGTCCACTCGGCATCGAACTTCGCGCGCCTCAGGGATGTCCGCCGGGGCCTGATGGGAGGTGTGGAGGTCTCGACGGGAGTTCACACCGACCCGGACTGCCTGCTCGAGGATCTCCGCGCGCGCCGGAGGGATTTGGCTTCCGTGGCGGACGGCCTCATCGTGCCTGTGGGCCATCTGCTGGAGCAGGACACGCCCACCAACGTCTGCGGGCTCCAGGTGCATCTGGGCGACCTTCCGGACAAGGACCGTGCTTACCGCAACATCGTCCATTTCCTGCCGCTTCTTCTGCTCCTGACTGCGAGCTCGCCGGCCGTCAGCGGCCGGCGGGTGGGTCAGTCTTGCCGGGTGCTGTACTCGTTCGCCATCGGCCCCCTGCGAGAGGACCGCGGCTACCGCTTCCAGGACATCATCTACTCCAGGAGGCTGGGAACCGTGGAGGTCAGGGTGCCGGACCCGGCGTGGGACCTCGAGCGCATCCGATGGCTGGTGCGCTCCCTTGTGGCCGTCGCCACCCTGGAGCAAGCGAAGCCGTTCGACCGGGACCGGTATAACGAGATGCGCATCGCTTCTGCGCGCGACGGACACAACGCGCAGACGCGGGAGCTCTACCGCGAGCTCCGGGAGATCATCCCCGTCCCGGAGGAGCTGTTCGAGCGGACCCCCGCGGACGAGATCTGGGAGATCTACGAGCGCCGCGGGGCGGTGGCGGCCTACCGCGAAGCCGACCGCGGATACCGGGGCGGGGCCGCCGCAGGGGAAGCGCCAGAACCCCGCCGCGCGCCGGCACTCCCCGTCGCGGCGGCGGCCGGTTTTCTGGGTTACTACATCCCCCGCCTGCCGTATTACGCCTGGAAGGGACTTGTCGAATGAACGGGGCTCTTCTGGCAACGGCCGGGCTGGTGCTTCTTTTCGGAGCAGCGCTGCTGTTTTTGCGCACGGTGTGGTTCCACCGCGACCCGAAGCGGTCTCCGGAGGAGTCCGGAGGGGTCCTGATCGCTCCGGCGGACGGGATGGTGGTGTATGCGCGTCCTTTCCGGCACGGCCGGGTGGTGTCGGAGAAGCTGGGGGAGCGCATCCCCGTCACGGAGATCACAGGCACCTCAACGGGCGAGGAGCACGGCTGGATGCTCGGCATCTACATGTCTCCGCTGGATGTGCACTTCAACTACGCCCCGTGCGCCGGAGTGGTGCACGCCATCCATCATCAGCGCGCCTCGCTCAACCTCCCGATGCTGGACCTCTGGGAATACATCAAGATGGTGTGGTTCAGGCGGCTGGTGCAGCTGTTCGGGCGACGCTTTCACCTGGAGAACGAGCGGACGACGCTGTTCCTGGACGGCGAGAGGGTGCGGCTGGCGCTGGTGCTCATCGCGGACAAGTTCGTCAGTAAGATAAACTGCTTCGTCTCCGCCGGACAGAAGGTGGCGTGCTCGGAGAAGCTGGCGTTCATCGGACGGGGCTCGCAGGTGGATGTGGTGATCTTCGACGAGAACGTGCGGCTGGAGGTCAGCCCCGGGATGCGGGTGCGGGGCGGAGAGACGGTCATCGCGAGGATCGGGGAGAAGGAGCCATGCTGAAGCTGGCGGGAGTGCTGCTGGCGGCAGTCCTGGCGGCGGGCGTCGCCTATCAGACGTGGCAGACCGCTGAGATGAGAAAAGAGATCCGCCAGCTGTCCCGCCAGATCGCCGCTGAGACCGTTCCCGCTTCCGGGCAGGTGGACGACGCCGCTATGGCCCGGGCGGGCGAGACCCTGGAGCAGGCCGCGAAGGCCGCGCGGAGCGGAGACCTTGCGCGCGCCCGCAGCCTGGCCCGCAGCGGGTATCTTTTGCTCGACCCGGACTCGCGGGCGGCGCTGGAGGCCGCGCCGTTGATACGGGAGCTGACCGGAGGAGCCGCCGAGTTCCTCAAGAAGCAGCTCGGAGGCCTGTACGAGCCGCAGAAATCAAAGGAAGGAAGCCGGTGAGAGAGGCCCCCGCAACAACGGACCGGGACGTGAAGGTCGCCGCAATCATTCCCGCATACAACGAGGAGCCGCGGATCCGCCGGGTTCTGGAGGCGGCGGCCGCCGCTTCGCTGGTGGACGAGGTGCTGGTGGTCAGCGACGGGTCGACGGACGGCACCTTCCGTGCCGCGCGGGAGATCCCCGGCGTGCGCGCGGTGGAACTGGAGTCCAACCGCGGAAAGGCGGCGGCGATGAGCGAGGGAGCGCTGCGGACGGACGCGGACGTGCTCGTGTTTCTGGACGCCGACCTGCATGGACTGAAGCCCGAGCATGTGGACGCGCTGGCCCGGCCGCTGGTGGAGGGACGTGCCGACATGTGCGTGGGCGTCTTCCGCGGCGGACGTCTGCTGACAGACCTGGCCCAGAAGATCGCTCCCGTCATCTCCGGGCAGCGGGCCATCCGCAGGGATCTTTTCCTCGCGATCCCGGACCTTCCTTCGCTCCGTATGGGTGTGGAGATCGCGCTGACCCGGTGGGCGCGCTGGGCCGGCATCCGCGTGAGCACCACGGTCATCGGGGGTGTGACGCACTCGATGAAGGAAGAAAAGCTCGGCCCGGTCCGCGGCCTCGCTTCGCGGATCGCGATGTATGCGGACATCGGACGGGTGATGATGGACGGCCGGAAGCTGCGGGAGCACGCGCGGGCGTTGAAGACGCTTCGCGAGGTATGCGGGGCTGACGAAAAGCCGTCCGCGGCGCCGCCGCGCAGGCGCTGACGCCGCCTGCCGGGAAGGGCCTCCCTTGAAGAACCTGCAGGCAGCCCGCGTTTTCGAGAACATCGCCGCGCTGATGGAGATCGCCGGCGAGAGCCCCTTCAAGGTCAAAGCCTACCGCAACGCCGCCGAAACCTTCGCCTCGCTGACCGACGAACTGGAGCAGCTGGCGGCGCGCGGCGAGCTCAGGAGCATCCCCGGCGTGGGCGAGGCCATCGAGAAGAAGACGCTCGAGATCCTGGAGACTGGCACCTGCGCTCTCTACGAGCGTCTGAAACAGCAGTTCCCCCTGACCATCCTGGAGCTTCTGGAGCTGCCGGGAGTGGGAGCCAGGACGGTGCGCGCCCTCTACGAAGGGCTGGGGGTGGACAGCCTGGAGGCTCTGGAGAAGGCCGCCCGCGAGGGACGGGTCCGCCAGCTTCCCCGGATGGGAGCCAGAGCGGAGGAGCGCATCCTGGAGAGCATCCGGCGGTTACGCGCGCGGCCTTCGGGGATCCCGCTTGCGCGGGCTCTGCCCCTTGCGGAGGCGATCGCTTCGCGGCTGGCCTGTGCGCCCGGCATCGCGCACGCGGTCGCGGCGGGGGGAGCGCGGCGGTATGCGGAGCTGACGTCGCGCATCACGGTGGCCGCCGTGGCGGAAGACCCGCAGGGGGCGCTGCAGGCGTTCCTGCGGGAGACCGGCGCAACCCTGCTCGAGAACGGGCCGGAGCGTGTTCTTGCGAGGCTGCCGGGGGGCGAAGAGGCGGAGTGCTTCGCGGGCCGTCCGGAAGATGCGGGAGCGGCGCTCGTGCGGGCCACGGGGTCGGAGGCGCATCTGGTCCGGCTGGAGGCGCTCGCCCGGGACAGAAGCCTGACGTTCGAAGGGACAAGGCTGCTGGATTCGCGCGGAGAGCCCGTCCGGAGTCCGGACGAAGAGTCGTTCTACGCCGCGCTCGGGATGGGCTTCGTGCCGCCCGAGCTTCGCGAGGACCGGGGCGAGGTGGAGGCGGCTCTCAGGGGCGATCTTCCGGAGCTGGTGCAGGTGCCGGACCTGAAGGGGGACCTTCACGCGCACACTGTCTTTTCGGACGGCGGAGCGACCCTGGAGCAGATGGCCACCGCCACGCAGGCGCTGGGCTATGAGTACCTTGCCATCACCGACCATTCACAGGCCCTGACGGTGGCGCGGGGGTTGACTCCAGAGCGTCTGAGGGAGCAGGGCAGGCTGATCGACGCTTACAACGGCTCCAGCCCGGGCATCCGGCTTCTAAAGGGTGTGGAGGTGGACATCCGTGCGGACGGCACGCTGGACATGCCGGACGCCGCTCTCTCGGAGCTGGACTGGGTGGTGGCCAGCATCCACTCGCATTTCGCCCTGAGCCGCGAGGAGATGACCGCCCGGGCCGTGCGCGCTCTATCGTCCCCGTTCGTCCACGTGCAGGCGCATCCCACCGGGCGGCTCATCGGCTCGCGCGATCCCCACGCCGTCGATGTGGACGCTCTGATCGAAGCCGCCGCCCGGGCGGGCAAAGCGCTGGAGATCAATTCCTATCCGGAGCGGTTGGACCTGAGCGCTGAAAACGCCCGCCGCGCGGCGGATGCGGGCGTGAAGATCGTCGTGGCGACGGACAGCCACCATCCGGCGCACCTGCAGAAGATCTCGTACGGTATCGGCACGGCCCGGCGGGCCGGTCTGACACGCGACGACGTACTGAACACGCTCCCGCTGGACGCCCTGCTGGAATGGGCGCGCTCCCGGAGCTAGACCCGGACTCAGGCTCCCTCCCTCAGCCAGCGAGCGGCGTCCACCGCGTGGTAGGTGAGGATGAGGTCGGCCCCGGCGCGGCGGATGCCCGTCAGGATCTCGAGCACGGTGCGCCGCTCGTCGAGCCAGCCGTTCGCGGCCGCCGCCTTCACCATGGTATACTCCCCGCTCACGTTGTAGGCGGCGACGGGCAGATCCGTGACGGAGCGGGCGTCGCTGACGATGTCCAGGTAGGCCAGCGCGGGCTTCACCATGATGATGTCCGCCCCCTCGTCCACATCCGCCAGGATCTCCCGGACAGCCTCGCGGCGGTTTGCCGGGTCCATCTGGTAGGAGCGCCGGTCGCCGAACTGCGGGGCGCTCTCAGCGGCGTCACGGAACGGCCCGTAGAACGCGGAGGCGAACTTTGCGGCGTAGCTCATGATGGCGGTGTTCTGGAAGCCGGCGGTGTCGAGGGCGTCCCGGATGGCGCCCACGCGGCCGTCCATCATGTCCGAGGGAGCGACGATGTCGGCTCCGGCCTCGGCGTGCGAGACGGCCGTGCGGGCCAGAAGCTCCAGGGTGGCGTCATTGTCCACATCTCTGCCGCGGAGCACCCCGCAGTGGCCATGGCTTGTGTACTCGCACAGGCAGACGTCGGTGATCACCAGAAGGTCCGGGACACGCGATTTCAGCAGCCTCACGGCCTTCTGAACGACGCCTTCTCTCGCCCAGGCGCCGCTCCCCTCTTCGTCCTTCGACGGCGGCAGGCCGAACAGCAGAACGGCCCGGATCCCGGCTTCCCGCGCCCGGGCAGCCTCCGCGGCCAGCAGGTCGGCCGAAAAGCGATAGATCCCCGGCATGGAAGGCACTTCAACCTTCACATCCAGGCCCGGCGCCACGAACATCGGGTAAATGAAGTCTGCCGGCGAAAGCCCGGTCTCGCGCACCATCTCCCGGATGCTTTCATTCGCTCTGAGACGGCGCAGTCTTGTCTGGGGATAGGCCATGGTCTCGCTCTGGAGTGTATAAAGTCCCGGTGCCGGCGCGGACGGCCGGCGTCTGGATTATAGTCCATTGCGCGGGCGCCCACACGGGCAACCGCGGGAGTGCGGCGCCAGGATGATCGCTTATCTGAAAGGCAATGTGGTGCGCGTGGGTGCATCCTTCTGCGTGCTGGAGGCGGGAGGGGTGGGCTACCGCGTGCAGGCTCCCGCGCCGGCGCTGGCCGCCATGCGGGAGGGAGAGACCGCGGCCCTCCATATCTACACCAGCGTCCGCGAGGACGCCATCGAGCTGTTCGGCTTTCCTTCGGAGCTGGAGCAGCAGCTTTTCGAGACGCTCATCAGCGTGACGGGGGTGGGCCCGCGGATGGCGCTGGGAATGCTCTCCGCGATGAGCGTGCGGGAGATCGCCTCGGCCGCGCGCGATGACGGAGCGCGGCTGCAGGCCATTCCGGGCATCGGAAGAAAGACCGCCCAGCGCATCGCGCTGGAGGTGGGGGAGAAGCTGCAGGAGCTTGCTCTGGCCGCAGCGGCGGAGCAACCGGCGGAAGCGGACGCGATGGCGGACGTGCTGGAGGGGCTGGTGGCGCTCGGCTACAGCCGCAACGACGCACGGCGGGCGGCTCAGGAGGCGCGGAAGAGCCTGCCGCGGGAAACGAGCGCCGCAGCGCTTCTGAAGGAAGCCCTGAACGTTCTCAACCGCTAGCGCCGGGAGGCGTGCGGGCGGCTTCCGGCGGGCGGTCCGCGATGAGCGCGTCCAGTGAGATGCTGCCCGCTCCCGTGAGGGCCAGGCAGGCGGACATCGCGAAGTAGGCCAGGGCCAGCTCTCTGGCGGAGATGGGGTCTCCGGCATGCGCCACGAAGGCGGCGACGTTCATCGTCAGGAAGACGAAGAACGCGGCAAGTCGCGTGGCCAGGCCCAGGACCAGCAGCAGCCCCCCCGCGAACTCGGAGCCTGCGGCAAGCCAGGCGAACACTTCCGGCAGCGGGAACCCCATCTCCCCCACCCGCTGGATGAAGGCCGGCATGTTGCCGCCGAAGATCTTCTGATAGCCGTGCATGGCGATGCCGGCCCCGCACATGACGCGGAGCCAGAGAAGCCCGAGCGAGGTGGAGTTGTCTCTGTCGATCACGGCACCCCCCTCCTTTCTGCCGGGGTCTGCGAACGGCGCGGGTCCGGTAGCGGCCCGTCCATCCTGCATCTACCAGGCTATTTCCGCTGACTTCGGCCCGGGACGCATTGTTCCCGGGGGCTGCGCTGACGCCCCCTGCGGCTAGCACCCGCCAGACGGCAACGATGACGGTGGTCTGGACTGACGGGCTCCCCTCTTCCACGGAAATGGCGGTATCATGAACCCTCCCCCGCAACATCCGCACCTCCGGATGCGCAGCGGGCGCCCCAAGCATCCGATAATAAGCGCGGTTGAAGGTGTGCCGGAACCCCGGGAGGGTTCCCGTCAGTCTTACCCGCGACGGCTGCGGGGCGTGAGGGATCGAGAAGAACACTTGCGCCGGGGGCTTGGAGGGTGTATTGTGTTGTATCCCGACGCCCCGGCAGAGGGCGCGCGGCGGACGCGGGAGAAGGACCCTTCCGCGATCCGGCGCAGCAGGAATGCGCTCCTTCGACGCCCACGAAGCCGAGCGCGCTCAGCCGCCATCGCCCGCGCGGCGCGGCCGGATGCTCCGGCACGATGCGGCGGCCCCGAAACAGATGCTTCCCGGAACATTCAGGCAACCGCACAGAAGCGTATGGCCGGTCCTGCTCGCTCTGCTCGGCGCGGCGCTGAGCGGGGCGCCAGCCCTCGCCGTCAGAATCCCCGCAACGGTCTTCGTCACCGGGCAGGAGGTGCGCGGGCAAGCCTTTCTGGAAGACGGCCGGATCTGGGCGCCGGCTGAAGCTTTGAGCCGGGCCGCGGAAACGGCCCTGGAGCCATCCGCAGGCGGGTTCACCGTCGCGGGGAGCGGCGCCCCCGTCCCCGCGCGGAACGAGAACGGCATCGCCTACGCGGACGCGGAGGCGTTCGCGGAAGCCGTCGGCGGCGTGGCGCGGCGTTCGGGCGGGCGTCTGGACATTCTGGCCCGGGCGGCGGATGTGCGCTTCGCCGGCGGACGGCTCTCAGTCCTGTGCACGCTTCCCGTCAACTACAGCGTCCACCGCCTGAGCGCCCCGGAGCGGCTGTATGTGGACCTGAACGATGTCATTCTGCCGGGACCGGGAGGGGAGACGCGTTCCGAGAAGTCGCCGGTGCGGGCCCTCCGGCTGTCGCAGTATGCGCCGCGGACGGTGCGCGTGGCCGCCGAGACGGCCGGAAGACTGCACTACATCATCCAGTCGCCGCCGCGCGCCCGGCAGGTGGTCATCGCACTGACTGCCGAGTCCCCCGCTGGCGGCGGCGAGCCGAAAGCGGCCTCCGCCCCGGGGGAGGCCGCCGCGCTCCGGCAGGACATCCGGACAATCCGGAGCGTTCGGCTCGAAGAGGATGACGACGGCGTGCGTTTCATCGTCACCGCGGACGGTCCCCTGGCTCCGCAGGAAGACCGCGACGCGTCGACCGGGCAGCACTGGCTGGATTTTGAACCCGCCCTGCTGGAAGGCGAGGCTCCGGAGCTCCTGCCTCAGGGCCGCCTGCTCTCCGCGGCGAAGCTGGTGCAGTTCCGCGCGGGCGTGCCGAAGCTCCGGCTCGTGGCACAGACGCGACGCGTGCTCGCCACCCGCGTGACGGGCGGAGAGGGACCGGAGCAGGTCATCTGGAGCCTTTCCATCCCGGAGGGCGCCGGGGGGGACTGGAAGCGCAAGGTCGTCATCCTGGACCCGGGACACGGCGGCAGGGACACGGGCGCCCGGGGAAACGGGCTGAACGAGAAAGATGTGAACCTGTCCATCGCCCTGCTGGCCGCGGAAGAGGGACGAAGGCGCGGGCTGGACATCGTCCTGACCCGCGAAAAGGATGTGCAGATGAGCCTCCGGGCCCGGACGGACCTGATCTCCCGCTATGACACCACCCTGTTCGTCAGCATCCACAACAACTCCAACACCCGTCCGAACAGCGTCTCCGGGACTGAGGTGTACTATCATATGCAGGACGCGGATTCCCGCGCTCTGGCCGAAGCCATCCACGACAGCATCGTCGCGCAGGCCGGGACGAAGCCGCGAGGGGCGCGTTCGGACTCCCGGCTTTACAGCACCGGTCTGTTCGTCCTTCGCAACTCCCCCGTCCCGGCCGCGCTGGTGGAGGTGGGCTACATCAACCACTCGGGCGATGCGGCCCGGCTGAAGGACCCCTCCTTCCTGAAGACGGTTGCGAAAGCCATCATCGATGGGATAGTGTCCTATCTCGGAGGTCTGACCCCCGCCCGCGATCCGGCGGAGCCAGCGCCGGCGAAGCAGCAGGGGGCGGGGAAAGAGCAATGATGCTTCAGCGCCGGTTGCGTGTTCTTGTGCTGTTGGCGGCGGCAGCCCTCGCGGGAGGCTGCGGCGCCCCCACCCGGCAACAGCAGCCCGAAACGCCCGGGGGCGGCCTGCCGGCCCCGCAGAAGCCTGTCGAAGCGCAGGTGACCATCTTCGTCCCCGTGCTCGTGAACGACGAGACCAGGCTGGAGCGGCGCTCCGTTCCCGTCAGCGCCGCGAATCCCGGACCGAAGGAGACCCTGCAGGCGCTGCTGGACTACCGCATCGCCGGGCAGAGGATGTTCCCCGAGGGGGTCCGGGTGCTGGAGTTCACGGTGGACAGGAACGGCGTGGCCGTGGTGAACCTCTCCCCGGAGATTCTGGACTACCAGGGCGGCAGCATGGAAGAGTCGGGGGCGCTCAACGCGCTGGTGATGACGGCCGCGCAGTTCGACGGCGTGAGATCGGTGCGCTTCCTGTGTGACGGCAGGGAGATGGAGACGCTGGGAGGCCACGCCGACCTGACCGAACCGCTGGTCCCCGACCGGCGCCTGCTTCTGGAGCCGCAGTGAGCGCGGTGCGGCTGGGTATCTTCGACTCGGGGGTGGGCGGGCTTTCGGTGGCGCGGGCCATCTTGCAGAGGCGTCCCTGTGCCAGCCTGCTGTACTTTGCGGATACGGCGCATGTCCCCTATGGAGACCGCCCCCTGGACGAAGTCCGCTCGTACGCGCTGGAGATCACGGGGTTTCTGGCCGCCCGGGGAGCGGGTGCGGTTCTGATGGCGTGCAACATGTCAAGCGCCTGCGCCCTGGACGACGCTCGCCGGGAGAACCCCGGGCTTCCCGTGCTGGGCGTGGTGCAGGCAGGCGCCCGGGCCGCTCTCCGCGAAGGAGCGGACACCATCGCCGTTCTGGCCACGGCGGGCACGGTGGCCAGCGGCGGCTACGCGCGGGCCGTGCATCGTATCGACGCGGGCGTCCGCGTCGTGCAGGTGGCCTGCCCGGAGTTCGTGCCGCTCATCGAGTCCGGCGAACTGGACGGGCCGCAGGTGGAGCGCGCCGCGGCACGGTATCTGGGGGAGGCTCTGGAAAGCGGAGCCCGGGTGATCGTGCTGGGCTGCACGCATTATCCGTTCCTGCTTCCGGTGCTGCGGCGGCTGGCGCCGCCTGACACCGTGTTCGTGGACCCCGCCGGAGAGGCCGCGGAGGAGGCTCTGCGGACCATCGGAGACAGGCTGGACGAGCGCACTCCCTCCCGCTACTTCCTCTCTGCGCCGTCCGCCACGTTCCGGCCGCTCGGGTCACGCTTTCTGGGCCGGACGCTGCCGGCGCTCGAGCTGGCGGAATGGTCGCGGGAGCGGGGACGCGCCCGGCTGACGGCGACAGGGACGGACGCCGCCATCTTCGAAGCCGCGACGGAGGAGGTCTGAACCGATGCCGAGAGTGGACGGCCGCGCCGCGGACGAGCTGCGCCCCTGCCGCATCACGCGAAACTACATCAAGCATGCGGAAGGCTCCTGCCTCATCGAGATGGGAGACACCCGCGTCGTCTGTACAGCCACGGTGGAAGAGCGGGTCCCTCTCTGGCGGAAGGGGCAGGGCGCGGGATGGGTGACCGCGGAATACGGAATGATCCCGCGGTCGTGCAAGGAGCGGAACCAGCGGGAGGCATCGCGCGGGGGACCGGGCGGGCGGACGTTCGAGATCCAGCGTCTGGTGGGGCGCGCTCTGCGCTCGGTGGTCAACCTGGAGGCGATGGGCGAGCGGACCATATGGCTGGACTGCGATGTCATCCAGGCCGACGGCGGAACGCGGACGGCCTCGGTCACCGGCGCGTTCGTGGCTCTGTGGGACGCTTTCGGATGGATGATGGAGAACCGGATGCTGGAGCGCCGGCCCATCACGCAGTATCTGGCGGCAGTGAGCGTGGGCATCGTGTCGGGGACTGAACTGCTGGACCTGTGCTATGAAGAGGACTGCCTGGCGCAGGTGGACCTGAACCTGGTGATGACCGCGGACGGAAAGATCGTCGAAGTCCAGGGAACGGCGGAGGCGGCTCCGTTCGGCAAGGACCGGCTTTTCAAGATGCTGGACCTGGGAGAGCGGGGCATCCGGCAGCTGATGGCCATCCAGAAGAGAGCTCTGGAGGGGAACTGAGCCTTGCGATGCGTCTGATCGTGGCAACCTCCAACCCGCACAAGGTGGACGAGATCCGCAACATCGCGGGCGGCTGCGGCGCGGAAGTGGAACTGGTGGCGCTCGGAGAGCTGGAACAGAAGTTGGAGCTTCCGGAGGAGGACGGGGAGACCTTTCTGGAAAACGCCCGGAAGAAGGCGCTGCACGTGGCCCGGATGACGGGCGAGGCGGCGCTTGCGGACGATTCCGGGCTCTGCGTGGACGCTCTGGGAGGCGAGCCCGGCGTGCGCTCGAACCGCTTTCTGGGCGCAGACAGCACGCCCGAGGAGCGCAACGAGGCCATTCTCAGGCTGCTCGGGCGGATTCCGGACGAGCAGAGGGGGGCCCGGTTCGCCTGCGCCGCCTGCATCGCCTTTCCGGACGGCCGCACCCTGGAGGCGCTTGAGACCTGTTCCGGAACGATCGCCCGCCGCCCGTCGGGAACGGGTGGATTCGGATACGACCCCATCTTCTATCTGCCCGAACTCGGCTGCACGCTGGCCGAGGTGCCGCAGGAGACCAAGAACTCCGTCAGTCATCGCGGGAAAGCCGTACGCGAGGTGCTGCGGCTCTTGCGCGAGCGGTCCGGAGACGCGTCCCGGGACCCCTGACCGGGAGCGAAGGGCCGTCCGCCTGAGGCGGGCGGCGGCAACTGATCAACGGCAGAATCGGGAGCACCCGTTGCGGGAGGTTGAGACTCCAGATATAATCGAAGCATCCAAATATGTAGATGGATAGATAAAAGCCCCTGAAGGGGCGGGGGAGGCTCCCGTGGACTGGAGAACCGAATACCGGCCTCTGGCCATCATCACCGCCGTTTTTCTCCTTTTCTTCTTCCTCCCGGCGGGCACGGCGCGGTTCGACTCGGCCGTGCTGGAAGCCCTGCACCTGGCGAAATGGTATGCCCGCGAACACGTTCTGCTCTGTCTGATTCCGGCATTTTTCATCGCGGGCGCCATCGCCGTCTTTGTCAGCCAGGCGTCGGTCATCCGCTACCTTGGCCCCCGGGCCAACCGGATGCTGGCGTACGGGGTGGCTTCGGTCTCAGGAACCCTGCTCGCGGTCTGCTCCTGCACGGTGCTGCCGTTGTTCGCGGGCATCTACCGGATGGGCGCAGGGCTGGGGCCGGCGACAGCGTTCCTGTACTCCGGGCCCGCCATCAATGTGCTGGCCATCATCCTGACCGCGCGTGTCCTCGGGCTGGAGATGGGCGTGGCGAGGACTGTCGGGGCGGTCGCTTTCAGCGTGATCATCGGCCTTCTGATGCACCTGATCTTCCGGAAAGAGGAGCAGACCCGGGCCGAGGCGGCAATGGCGCTTCCGGAGGAAGAACCGTCGCGTCCTCTCTGGCAGAACGCGGTGTTTTTCGCGCTGCTGGTCGCCATTCTGGTGTTCGCCAACTGGGGAAAGCCGGCCGCCGGTGCCGGGGCGTGGGCAGCCATCTACGCGGCGAAGTGGCAGATAACGGCGGCGGCGGCAGCGGCGCTCGCCGCGGTGATGGCGCTGTGGATGAGGGTGGAAGTCTGGAAACTGGCGGCCGTTGCGGCGGCGGTCTTTCTGACGGCACTCCTGGTGCCCGGCGAGCCTCTTGCGCCCTTCAGCGCCGGCGTCATCGGCCTGAGCATCATCACCAGCAAACGCACGGACGAGGCCGGCGCGTGGTTCGAGTCGAGCTGGAGCTTCGCGAAGCAGATTCTGCCCCTTCTGCTGATGGGGGTGCTGGTGGCAGGGCTCCTGCTGGGGCGCCCCGGTCACGAAGGTCTCATTCCTTCGGAATGGGTATCGAGGGCGGTGGGCGGCAACAGCCTGCAGGCCAACCTGTTCGCATCCGTGATCGGCGCGTTCATGTATTTCGCCACCCTCACGGAGGTGCCGATCCTGCAGGGGCTTCTGGGCAGCGGCATGGGCAAGGGCCCGGCACTGGCGCTTCTTCTGGCGGGACCGGCACTTTCGCTGCCGAACATGCTGGTCATCCGCTCCATTATGGGCACCCGGAAGACGGTGGTCTTTGTCGCGCTGGTAGTCGTGATGGCGACCGCTGCCGGGATGATCTACGGCGCGCTGGGCTGAACGAGCGCAAAGAAGCGTGCTAGCAGGGAGAGGGATGTGGTATCATCAACGTATATGAATAGATCGATGAAAGATCCGGCAGAACTGGCGGAGCTGTTCCGGGCTCTCGGGGATTCCACGCGTCTGCGCATTGTGCAGCTGCTGGCCAGCGAAGGCGAGATGTGCGTCTGCAGGATCTTTCCGGAGCTGGGACTGCCGCAATCCACAATCTCGCACCATCTGGCCACCCTGCGTCATGCCGGGCTGGTCCGGCAGCGGAGGGAAGGGCAGATGATCTTCTACTCCCTGCGAGATTCCGCGCTGCTGGAGCAGGCTCTGGAGCTTGTGGGGAAGTTGCGCGCGGCCGCACGCTCGCTGGAAGCATCGGCCGCAGTCTGAAATCGCAAGAGGCGCGGAATCGCTTCCCGCCTCTTCGAAATCCGGGACGAGGACGGTCACTCAACAATGAGGCACAGGCTTCTAATCCTTGGAGTCATCGCGGCCATCGCCGCGCTTTCCGCCGTGAAGAGCTTCGGTCCTGACCGCGCGGCCAGCAGCAGCTGCTGCCCGGAACTGCCGCCCGTACACGAGAGCCACACCGCCCCGGAACCCGGCGGCTCCGGCGCGCCGGACGCGATCCCGTCCGGCAAGCCCGTCTGGGTGCTGGCGCATTCGGACTGGTGCGCGCAATGCCAGGAGATGTCGAAGGTCGCCGGAAAAGTGGCGCCCGCGTTCGCTGGACAGGTGGAATTCCTGGAACTGAAGGTGGACGATCCCCGGCAGCAAGATCTGGTCCGGGAGCTGAAGGTCAGCGTGATCCCGACGTCCATCTTCCTGGATTCCAGGGGGAAAGAGGTGGACCGGGTGCTCGGGGTCATACCGGAACCTGAGCTCAAACGCAGGCTGCAGTCTCTGTCGGAGGAACGCTAGCGCCTTGCTCGAGAATCTCCCGGGGTTCATCGCGTCGGGGTCGCTGCTGGCCTACCTTCTGGTGGCCGCAGCCGGCGTCATCACCAGCATAGGCCCCTGCAACCTGGCGATGGTGCCGGTGGTCGTGGCCTTCGTGGGGGGCAGCGGCCAGGCGTCACGCAGCCGCGCCGCCCTGCTCTCCACGGCATTCGCGCTCGGGGCGGCCGCGACGTTCACTCTGCTGGGCGTGGCCGCCTCTCTGGTGGGAGGACTGTTCGGCCCGAACAGAAGCTTGCTCTACTACGTGGTGAGCGCCGTCTGCCTCCTCCTGGGACTCAACATGCTGGGAGCTCTGCAACTGCGGCTGCCCGGCGTCAGCGTTCAGGGGGCGGCAGGCCGAGTGGGCCAGGGGCTGCCGGGAGCGTTTCTGCTGGGGATGGTCGTGGGGCTGGGAGGGTCCCAGTGCGGCACTCCCGCGCTTGCGGCCATCCTGTCCGTCGCGATGGCCCAGGGCAAGCTGGCCTACGGCGCCGGTCTGCTTTTCGCCTACGGGTTGGGGCGGGGAGTTCCGATCGTGCTTGCGGGAGCCTCGGCGGGAGCGATGGCCTCCTCACCACGTCTGGCCGCGTTATCGGCTGTCTTCGAGAAAGCTGCTGGTGCGGTGATGATCGCCGTGGGGCTCTTCTTTTTCTGGAAAGCCTGAATGAGGTTCGGGAAGGATGCGCAAAGTCCTTGTTCTCTTGACGGTTCCGTTGGTCGCCCTGGCAGCGGCCTTCGCAGCGATGGCGGCGGCGCCGGAGCGGAAGGTGGCGCCCGAGTTCGCGCTCAGGGATCAGACGGGCAAGCTGCACGAGCTGAAGAAGCTCCGGGGCAAGGTGGTGGTGCTGGATTTCGGCCGGGTCATCTGCCTGGGCTGTCAGCAGGCTCTTGCAGACCTTGGCCAACTGGACAGGGAATTTCGGGACAAAGGGCTTGTGGTGCTTTCCGTGAACCTGGGGGTGCCTGCGGACGTCGTGAAGCGGTTTGCCGCGGAGAAAAAGCTGGAATTCCCCTTCCTGGAAGACCCGGGGTACGAAGTGACGCGCCTGTACGGGGTGCGCAGCATCCCCCATATTGTCCTGATCGACAGAAAAGGCCGGGCCGCCAGAGCTTTCACCGGCTACGATGCGGAGACGAAACAGGCTCTGGCCGCGGAGATACGCAAGCTTCTGGCCGAAAAATAGCGGCCACGGCGCGATCCGGGGCGCGACACAGCACGGATGAGGAGGTCAACGTGAGCTCTGTAACAGAAAGGTGCGGTTGCCAGTCAGACGGCGTGCTCCTGTTTTCATGCTCGGGCGGCTCGAACGTGGGACAGCTCGCCAACGAGGCGGCAAAGGCTCTTACGCAACTGGGCCAGGGCAGGATGTCCTGTGTGGTGGGACTTGCGGCTCACCTTCCCGATTTCGACGAAAAAGCCGAGTTCTCCGAGACCATTGTGGCGATCGACGGGTGCGAGACGGCCTGTGCCCGCAAAGCGGTGGAGCATCTGGAGCACAGGGTGGACGTGCACGTCATCGTCACGGAGCTCGGCATCGAAAAGAACCACCGCTTCGACCTGACACGGGAGCAGATAGCCGCCGTGGCGGGGGCGGTGGCGGACCGGCTGAACGCGCTGTCGGGCAGGGTGGGCTGCTGTGCGGATACGGAGGAACGCAGATGAAGATCAGGATCTTTGGACCGGGCTGTATGAAGTGCAGGGAGACGGAGAAGATCGTCCGAAACGTGCTGGCGGAAACAGGCATCGAGGCGGACGTGGAGAAGGTCGAAGACGTCAACTCGATGGTCGCGGCGGGAGTTCTGGCGACACCCGCTGTGGAGATTGACGGCCAGGTGAAGATCGCGGGCCGGGTGCCCAGGCCGGAAGACATCAAAAAGCTGCTCGGCGCCTGAGGGAAGCGGCACCCGGCGCCGATCCCTCAGCCGGCTCTCCGCGAGAGGACCGTCCCGGGCGAAGCGCCCCGGGCCCGCTGATACGGCTCCGGTGTAAAGAAACGCCCCGCCTTTCCGGCGGGGGCGCCTGTAACGATCTTCGAGGCTCTGCCCGCTTCAGGGAGAGGCCTTTCAGTGCTCCTTTTCCATCATCATCCGCACGGACGTGATCAGCGTATTCAGCTCGGAGGCCGCTTCGGCGGACTGCTTCCGCAGACACTTCTGAAGCGCCTGAAGCACGGGGAGCGCCTGCGGACCATCCAGCCGGATTTCGCGCGCGGCTTTTTTTGTCCATATCCGCACGCCAAGGAGAGCCCTGTCCGAAGAGCTCCCGGGCGGGCCCGGCAGACAGCCCTGCGCGCAGTCCAGAACTTCCCGGCCGGCGATGACCCGCCGGGCAAACCGCAAAATCTGACGGTCCCCGTGCGCCCGGACGAACGCGTCGGCGTCCTCCGTCTTCGCCGCCAGTATGACCGGGAAGACGGGCCGGTCGGTCGGACCAAGAAAGTCCAGACAGACCACCTGGCCCGCCGGCCAGCGGGGGGGTCCGGACGGCTGCGACGACCCGGAGCCTGGCCCGGCCTGACCGCACGCCAGAGCAACAGGAACAACCGCCACAGCCATCACGACTGCCTTCAGTAAGCTCATCTTTATGCCGGACCCCTTTCCCGCTCTGGCGGACAGACGAATCTTCAGGTTCTCAGGAGGAGCGCCTTCCGGCGCGGCGGCGGGAGGCCACAACGCCCAGCCCGCTCATCCCGAGCAGCGCTCCCATCTGCAGGAATACCGGCTCGGGCACCAGGCAGTTCTGGCAAGCATCCGACATCGTCCAGTCCTGGAAGTACTGGGTCAACCTCGCCTGAGTCAGCCAGGCCGGGTTTGCCAGCTCGTTCCAGCCGTTGACGGTGACATTGCCGTTCTGGGCGATGTTGAACCCGTAAGTGCCGGTCCACAGCACGCTGAAGTTCTTCGTGCCCGTCTCCCAGCAGACAAGGTTCAGCTCGGCCAGCCAGCTGACCGGGGCACTCGACTTCAGCCTCTTTGGCTGGTCGTAGAAAGTGATACCCTGGCCGCCGTTGAACTGGTAGGTTTTGTACCAGAACTGAGGATAGTTGTTGTTATCTTTCCCCTGAAGGGTAGTGTTCCAATAGAACGGGTCATAGTCCCCCGTCATGTCCAGTTCCCCAGGATCGAAGTAAGGAGTGTTTGCCCCTGCGTTTGTGTTCAGCGGGTGGGTGGTGCTGATCAGCTGCACCCACCGGATCTCGATGCCGTTCCGCAGCGGCGGATAATTCCCGGAAAACGAACCCTGCACGGTGACCCCTCCCAGGGTTCCATCATCATAGACAGCAGGGTTAGCCAGGATGAGCCTGCCGACGTTCTGGCCGCAGGCCAGGATGTTCTTGTCGACGGCAGCGGCATCTGCCACCCCTGCAGCGAGCAGGAGCACTGCCGCCAGGGCTACCGCTCGAATGACGCTCTTCAATGCAGATCCCTACCTTTCTTCCGATTGCGAATCCGCCTGCCCTGTTCCGGTCGCCCGCGGCATCCGCGCACTCCGCGCCCTGACCGCTCGCCCGTCACGACAGAGCGGATTCTACTGCTAATGACACGCAGCTAGACTACCAGACGCTGTCTCTCGGGTCAAGGCATTTTCCGGAAATCAGGTAGAATTACTTGGTACTCTTCTGTCCGAATCTCCCCGCGCGGCGGCGGGAGGCCACAACGCCCAGCCCGCTCATCCCGAGCAGCGCTCCCATCTGCAGGAATACCGGCTCGGGCACCAGGCAGGCCTCGCACGCATCCACCATCGTCCAGCCGTCAAAGTACTGGTTCAGCCGCTCCTGTGTCAGCCAGACCGGGTTCCGCAGGATTTCGTAGCTAATGATGCTCGGCCGAAAAGGTTGGTCCTGCTCGAAACCGTAGGTTACTGTTCCGAGGACCCCGAACTTCTTCGAGCCCTTCTCCCAGCAGACGAGACTCAGTTCCGCCTTCCACGTGTACGGCTTATCCCGCGGGAGCTCGTCGCCGCGAAATGGTCCAAAAAAGTTCAGACGGTATTCCGCATAATCATCCCTCTGAACCGGCCCGGACCTGTGGGTTCGGTAGAAATACTCGTCCCTCAGCGAGCCGGATCGAGTCCTGACGCTTGTGTTCCAGTAGAAGGGGTCGCCATCGCCGAGAGGGTCCCGCTCCCCCGGATAAAAATAGGGAGTGTTCGGTTGCGCATCGGTATGGAGCGGATGAGTCGTGCTTACCAGCTGAACCCAGCGCAACTCCACCCCTTCTTTGAGAAGCGGGTAATACCCTGTGGCGTATGCTGAAAAAATCCGGTCGCCACCCAGGGTATTTAGGTGATGCTCAATTTTGAACTCCCCGACTACCTTGCCGCAGATCTTGACGTCATACAGATCAAATCGCGGGTTAACGACCTCGAATGCCGCATTGACCTGTCCTGCCGCCAGCACGAGAGCAACTGCCAGAGGTCCCGCGCACCAGCGGCTCGGTCGCATCTCTTGCGAATGCCGGATCATCTTGAGACCGCACACCTCCTCGAGTCACGCCGCGGAGGGGATTTCGTCCTGCCGATTCAGTTTTTCCGCACGGGCAGCCCCCTGGCCGCGGACGTAATGAGATTGGAAGTCGTTATCTTCGTCAAAATTCGATAAACTAGCGGCGCCCGCGCTGTCAAGCAGGGCGGCCGGAATTCAGGTATTCTTACCGGGTCCGCCGGCCGGCTTCTCGGCCCGCGCGGCGGCGGGAGGCTCCGGAACCATCGGGCCGGGCCAGCGCCCGAGTCCCGATTTGCATTGCCGTTGCCGGCCAAAAAGGCGGAAAAACCCCTAGTGGCAGGGAGGGCGCCCGGGTCTGTTGCGCTCTCCCGCCGAAGACGCGATCACCGGACGGGGGTTCAAGAACCGCGCAATGGCAACCAGGGGTACGCTGCTTGTCGGCTATGATGTCGAGAAGACCACGGAATGCGCCGCCTTCCTGGAGCGGATGGCGGCCATCCACGAGGAGATGAACGCTCCCTGCACGGTCTTCGCTCTGGGCAGCTGTCTGCTCGCCGAGCCCGACGCGTTCGAAGCTGCGGCGCACAACCCCCTCATCGACATGGCCCAGCACACCTGGTCGCACATCCCCCTGAAGACCGTGGTCATCGAGGACGGCGACACGGTGGAGGTGATCCGCGGGGGCTCGCCGGAACAGATCCGCGACGAGGTCACCCGCGCCAGCCAGGCCATCGAGAGCATCTGCGGTGTCTCCTGCTGCGGCATCACCGGCCCGTGGGCCTACTATCGCGGCCTGGCCGACCGCCCGGACGTGCTGGAGATCCTCCACGATACCGGAATCCGCTACGTCCGCAGCTACGGGCGAAACGAGAAGGATTTTCAGCCCGTCTCCACGGCCATCCAGCCGTTCTGGTATGCTCCGCAGGGTTTCCCCGATATGCTGGAATGCATGGTGCACGGCTGGAACGACATCTATCTGCGGAGCAAGGTGGGCTGGAGCAATTTGAAGGGATTCCTGGACCAGATGAAGGCGGACCTGGACCACGCAGCGGAGCGCGGACTGGTCTTCAGCTGGGGATCGCACGACTGGTCCTCGCTGCGGGAGGACCCCTCTCTGTCGCTCATCCGCGCCGTCTTGACCCACGCGCGTTCGATCGGGATGCAGGTACTGAACTACCGGCAGTTCTGGACGCGGATGGAGGCCCTGCGGACCCGCGCCGGCAACCCCCGTAGCGCCCGCGCCCTGGCCTGACCGGGCCGGTCCCGGCAGCCGCCGCGGCGCCCGCCGCTCAAAGGGGCATCAGCGGCCACCTCCCGGAGAGGCGGATGCGGCCGGCCGCTGCGGAGAACGGTCTTCGCCGTTGCCTGCGGCACTTTTCCGGATCGGACGCTTGACAGAAGAAGGATTGGTGGTATAGTATAGATGTAACGTGCAGTTACAGGTAACGTGCATCGCCCGGAGGCCAGTTCAGTGAAGATCGCCGTCACCGCGCAGGGCAAAGACCCGGACTCCGCCATCGATCCCAGACTGGGGCGGGCACAGGCGTTCGTAATCTGCGATACCGGGACCGGACGGTACGAGAGCGCGGACAACACTCAGAACCTGAAGGCCGCACAGGGAGCCGGCATCCAGAGCGCCAGCAATCTGGCCCGTCTGGGAATCAGCGCCGTCATAACCGGCCATTGCGGGCCGAAGGCGTTCGGCCTGCTGCACTCTGCGCGGATTTCGGTGATCACCGGCGCATCGGGCACTGAGCGCGAAGCGATCGAGGCTTATCTGAGCGGGCATCTCAAGCCCGCCGCGGCTCCCGACGTGGAGCCTCACCGGTGACCCCGCAAGGGGAGTTCAGGGCTGCTCCGGCAGGAGCTGCCCGGCGACGACGGCCGGACGGACGGGCCGGCCAGGGAGGTACGAAAATGCCACTGCGAGATGGAACAGGTCCTCTGGGCCAGGGGCCGATGACCGGTCGCGGACTGGGACCCTGTTCGGGCAATCCGGCCCCCTTCGCTGCCGGCCGCGGGAGGTTCTTCTGCCGCGGCGGGGCCCGGGGCCCGGGGCTCGGCCTCGGGCTGGGTCTCGGGCGCGGATGGGGCGCGCGCTGGTTCTCCGGAGCCGGAGCGGAATCCGGAGAGCAGGATGAGAAGAGCTTCATCCGCGACCGGATAAGCGTCCTGGAAAGCGCTCTGGCGGCCCTGAAGAAACGGCTCACGGACCTGGAGCAGGACAGGGGCTGAACTTCCGAAGAGGATTCGGGGCGGTCCGCTGCCGGGCTTCAGACACCCTCCGGCTCCCGGAGCGATGGCGCTGTTCGCTGAAAGCGGCATCCAGGTCATCGCCGGGGCCCCTGCGCTCGACGCGGAGGCGGTGGCGCGGTGTTTTCTGGAAGGGTCGCTGGTGACGGGCGATAACGCCTGCAGCCATTAGCGGCGGCAGCAAAACTGCCAGGACTCAAGGCAATGCCCAGAGGATACTGCCACAGACACGGTCAACAGGGCCCCTGCACCTGCTCCATGGGCAACCTCTACCGGTTCGTGGAACCGCTGGTGCTCTATGTGCTGCAGACGAAGGGCCGCTCCCACGGTTACGACCTTGCGGGGGAGCTGGCGGGACACGCTCTCACCGACTCCGGCATCGATGCGCCGGCCCTTTACCGGACTCTGCGCAACCTGGAGCAGAACGGGCATGTGGTCTCGGAGTGGGACACATCTCAAGCGGGCCCGGCCCGCAGGGTGTACCGGCTGACCGAGTCGGGACGCAGGCATCTGGGAGAGTGGCTGGTGGTGCTGGAGCGTCTGACCGAGGGACTGGAGCGCCTGACGGAGTCCATCCGTCAGGCCCTGTCTGCCGACGCCCTCCCTCCGGCGCGCTGAGGAGGGGCGCCGGGGGGCAGGCCGCCGTTCGCGGCCCCCGGATCTCACTGGAGCATGCCCCTGCCGTTCAGATAAGCGTCCAGCGCCCGGGCGAAGTTGCCGGGCTTACCCATTTCGCGCGAAAGAGCGCGGGCGGCAATCAGCTGCTCCCGGGAGAGGCTCGCGGCGACCCTGTCCCGGGCCTCGGCAGTCGTCGTATCCTCGGACGCAGCGCCGGACACCGCCAGATCCAGCAAAGCATATGCCAGAAGGTCGTCAGGGGGGACGCCGCGGCCCAGCATGTACAGGAAGCCTAGCCTGGACCGGGCGCGGGCGTTGCCCTCCTCCGCGGCCAGGCGGTAATACTTCACGGCCTCCGAGTAGTCCTGGGGGACACCACGCCCCTCCTCATAACACCTTCCAAGGCCGAAAAACCCGAGAGGGTGTCTCTGATCCGCGGCTCTGCGGAACCAGTACAAAGCCTCGCGGCCGTCCTGCGCCACACCACGGCCACTGTAATACATCATCCCGAGATAGAACTGCGCTTCCGCGTGTCCGTGCTCCGCAGCCTTGCGGTACCATTTCACGGCCTCCACCTCGTCCCTGGCCACACCCTGGCCTTCGGCATACATCCTCCCCAGGCTGCATTGCGCCTTCGCATCACCCTGCTCGGCTGCCTTGCGATACCATTTCAAAGCTTCTGCGTAATTTCGATCCACGCCACGCCCCAGCGCATACATTCTGGCGAGGTTGAACTGTGCGTAAGGGTGGCCTTGCTTTGCGGCCTTGCGATACCATCTCACGGCCTCCGAATAGTCCCGGGGCACCCCCTGGCCTTCGGCATACATCAACCCAAGGTTGTTTTGCGCCTTGGCATCGCCCTGCTCTGCGGCCAGGCGGTACCACTTCGCAGCCGCTGCATAGTCCTGCTGGACGCCGCGGCCGCGGTAAAACATCATTCCGAGGTTGAACTGGGCGTAAGAATGCCCCTGCTCCGCGGCCAGGCGATACCATTTGACGGCCTCCCCGTAGTCCTGCGCCACTCCCTGGCCTTCCTCGTACATCACGCCGACCATGAACTGCGCAACGGAGCTCCCCGCCTTCGCCAGCGCCAACAGCTCGCTCGAGGCCGCAGCAAAATTCCCCCGCCAGTAAGCGTCCAGCGCCTCATCCAGGCCTGCGATGGCCGGTCCTCCGATGAGGACCGCCCCTGCAAGAACGATCGCCGCGCGGTGGCTGACCCTGCTCTTCACCAACTGGCCCTCCCTTCCAGTTCGCGTTTCAGCCGGCCGCTGCCATCACCTGGCGCCGGCCCCGGAAATTCCCCGCTTTCTATCATCCCCGCCCGGTGCCGGTTTGTCAAGGCAGGAGCAAGCCCGGACGGGAGGGGAAGGCGGGGTACGGCGGGGCCTCAGGCGTTTCCCGCAAGGGGCCGCAAAGGTTGGAAAGGGGGGCAAACAGAGGTCAGAACGCGGCCGGGGGACGGTCAGCCAGCGTCGCGGCCGCCCCAGCCGTGGGTGTGCGGCAGGTAGTCCCTCCACGCCTGGTTGCGCTTGCCGTCCATATACTTGGTGAGACTGACGAAGGGCACCCAGCGCGGCCGGCGCGGAGGACGGGCCAGATGGAACCCCACCTCCGCGAGCGTCTTGTCGCCCTTCTTGCCGTTGCATCGCTTGCAGCAGCAGACCAGGTTCTCCCACTCCGTCCGGCCTCCCAGACGCCGGGGCACCACGTGGTCCACCGTGAGGTCACCGGCGGTCTGCCCGCAGTACTGGCAGGTGTAGTTGTCGCGCGCGAAGATGGAACGCCGCGAGAGCCGCAGTCGCGGCATCGGGCGCTTGACGTGATATTTCAGCCGCACGACCGACGGGCTGACGATGGCCTCCCGGGTGGTGTGCAGCGTCACGGAATCGGTGTGCAGCACATCCACCTTGCCCAGGCAGATCAGGCCGATGGCCCGCCGGATGTTGCAGATGTTGATGGGTTCGTAGTCGCTGTTCAGGACCAGAACGTCCTGGTTCAAAGGATCCATGTCTTTCGCGCTTCTGATGCTCCCGGCCCGGGGCCGGCGATCTCCTCTAAAAAAGATCCGCCCCACACTTCCTCTCAGTATGGGGCGGATGCCGGAACCTCATGCACGGCAACGGACGTGTCCGGACGGCGTATGCCGGAACACGAACTCATCGGCGCGACGGTAAAAGCCCGCCGCCACCCCGCAAACCGAGTGCGAACGTCTGGGAAACACTCTGACCTCTCGAAAGCCGGCCGGGAGGCCGTCCGTCGCCTACTTCCGCCCGCGGCGGAAGGCTGCCAACTTCATTATAGAAAACTGCGGGCGCCGCTGTCAACGCGGCACGCACAGCGTCCAGTCCCGCCGGCGGGACAGCGCGCGGCGCGGGCGACGGCCGGGTCCTCGCGGCGAATCCGGGGGGTGACGGTCCGGCGCGGGGCCAGTCAGTCCTTCCGGCGCGGCAGCGCGCGGGTGGAGCCGCCCGTGATGCCCCCGTCCACCAGGAGAGTCTGAGCGGTGATGTAGCGGCTGGCTTCGGAGGCCAGGAACACGACGGCTCCGTCCAGGTCGGCGGGCTCGCCCGGGCGTTTCAGCGGGATGCGCTCGCAGAGATACTCCACCCACTCGCGGTCCTGGTAGAGGACGCGGGTCTGGTCCGTCTCGAACCATCCCGGCGCCAGGCAGTTCACCGTGATGCCATAGGGCCCCCAGTCGTCAGCGAGGCTCATGGTGAGCTGCTTCACGCCGCCCCGGCTGGCCCCGTAGGGGGCAAGCCCCGCGTATCCGAAGACGCAGGTCACGGAGCCGATGTTGATGATGCGGCCGTAGCGGCGCTCCGCCATCCTGCGCGCCACGGCCTGCGCCACGAAGAACGTGCCGCGCAGGTTGGTGTCGAGCACGGTGTTCCAGTCGTCCCAGGTGACATCGAAGGCGGGCTTGCGGATGTTGCAGCCCGCGTTGTTGACCAGGATGTCCACCTTGCCGAAGTGCTCCCAGGCGTCGCTGGCCATCCGCTGGATGCTGTGGTAATCCCGCACATCCAGCTCCAGGGGAAGGGCGCGCCGGCCCATCTGCCCGATCTCCCGGCAGAACGGCTCCAGCGACTCCTTGCTCCGGCTGGTGACCACAAGGTCGGCTCCGGCCCGCGCAAGCGCCCGGCCGAACTGCTGCCCGAGCCCGCGGCTGGCCCCGGTGACGATGGCCACCCGCCCGGTCAGGTCGAAAATGCTCGTATCGCCCACGCTCTGTGCCTCCCTTTCCGCCGTCATGGCTCAAGGATCACTTTCATCAGTCCCGCCTCCCGCCCGTGCAGCCGGGCGAACCAGCCGGGGCCCTCTTCCAGCGGCCTGACGGCGCTGATGAGAGGGTCCACCCGTACCTGCCCGGAGGCGATCAACTCCAGACAGCGGGGATATTCACCGGCAGAGGCACAGGAGCCCTGCAAGGTCAGTTCGCGGGTCACCGTCCACTGAAGCGGCAGAGCAACCTCCGGAGCCAGATTGCCCACCAGCGTCACCCAGCCGCCCTTCCTCACCGAGAGGACAGCCGTCCGAAGCGCCGCCGCGTTGCCCGCCGCGTCGAAAGCCAGGTCCACGCCATCCCGCTCCGTCAGCGAGCGTGCGACGGCCGGCACATCGCAGGAGGATGCGTCCAGGCAGCCATCGGCGCCCAGTTCGCGGGCAAGCTCCAGCCGCCCCGGGTCAACATCCGCGGCCAGGACCCGCGGGCAGCCTCCGGCTTTCAGAACCTGCAACAGCAGCAGGCCGATCATTCCCGCACCCACCACCAGCGCGCAGCGGGCCGGTCCGGCGGGCGAGATGCGGACAGCGTGCGCGCCGATGGACACGGCCTCCACCATCGCGGCCCAGGGGAACGGGATGGCATCCGGCAGCCGGTACAGGATGCGCTCCGGCACCGCGACATACTCCGCGAACGCTCCATCGCGCCGATACTCCCCGCAGGAGACTCCCAGCACCCGCCTGCGGTCGCACAGGTTGACCCGCCCCTCCCGGCAGAACGAACACTGGCCGCAGTAGATGGTCGAATCGAACGTGACCCGCTCCCCCTCCTTCCACCCTGACACGCCCGGCCCGAGCGCCGCGATCTCTCCCGCCGCCTCGTGGCCCATGATGACGGGCGGGATGCGCCTGCCGGTGCTGCCGTCCATGCCGTGCACGTCGCTGCCGCAGATTCCGCACGCGCGGACGCGAACCAGCACTTCGCCCGGCCCGGGCTGCGGGTCCGGCACATCGCGCAGGGCGAACCGCCCGTATTCCTCCAGAACCAGAGCTCTCATCGCGCCCTCCCACAGTGCCAGTATAATCCGCGGCTCGCCCGGCCGCCCGCGGGAGGAGCAGGAGCCGGGTCAGGACACTGCGGAACCTGCGGATTGCCGGGGCGGGCAGGGGGCACGTATAATGGGGAAGGCGCCGGGGGCGGGGTGTGGCGCAGTTTGGCAGCGCGTCCGCTTTGGGAGCGGAAGGTCGCCGGTTCAAATCCGGCCACCCCGATGTCTGAAACAGGCCGTACAGCAAAAAAGCGGGCGACCGGGCTCGAACCGGCGACATCCAGCTTGGAAGGCTAGCGCTCTACCAACTGAGCTACGCCCGCTTGCACAGCGATTATACCATGACTTTCCGCGCAATGCGCACTCCTGCGCGGCGGAGGTCCCGGTTGCGCGCCCCCGTAGCTCAGGGGATAGAGCAACTGCCTTCTAAGCAGTGGGCCACAGGTTCGAATCCTGTCGGGGGCGCTTTGCGGTGCGGTCCGCGCATCCCCCCGGCGGCAGGGCGCCGGTTCAGGATGCCCGCTCCCGCGACTCCTCGAGGTCCATCGTGACGGTCACCTTTTTCCCCTCCCTCCACAGGACCAGCTTCATCTTCTGCCCCACCCTCGCCTGAACGAACACTCCCACGACGTCGTCAGCCGTGAGGATCTTCTGTCCATCGATCTCCAGAATCACATCGCCCGCCTCGATCCCCGCGCGCGAGGCGGGGCTGGGCTGTTCCACCCGCACGATGAGCGCCCCCTCGGCCGCCGGCATCCCGAGCCGCCCGGCGATGCGCGTGGTCAGGTCGCGCACGTAGAATCCGGGCCACGGGCGGCGCACCTTGCCGTACTGTTCGATCTCCTTCACCACCCAGCGTACCGTCGAGACCGGGGTGGCGAACCCGATGCCCTGAGCCTCCGAGATGATGGCCGTGTTGATCCCGATGACCTGTCCTCGAAGGTTGCACAGGGGACCGCCGGAATTTCCCGGGTTGATCGCGGCGTCGGTCTGGATCATGTTCTGCAAAATGGTGCCCCCGGGGCTTTTCAGGCTGCGGCCGGTGGCGCTGACCACCCCCACCGTGACCGTGTTCTTGAACCCGAAGGGGTTCCCGATGGCCACCACCCAGCTTCCGATGACCGGCGCATCCGGCGCGGCCAGCGTCGCCTGAGGCAGATTCCTGCCATCGATCTTCAGGAGGGCAAGGTCGCTCGGCGGGTCGCTCCCCAGCACCTCCGCCTCGAACGCCTGCTTGTCGGGGAGGGTGACGGTGATGCGGGAGGCACCCTGGATGACGTGATGGTTGGTGAGCACCAGACCCTTCGCGCCGTCGATGATGACGCCGGAGCCTTGTCCGGACGGGACCTCCTCCGCCTGGGGCTCCCCGAAGAACCCCCAGAAGTCGCCGAAGGAGAAGCGGTAGCGGCGGGCGGTGGTGTCGATGTTCACCACCGCCGGTCCCACCCGGCGTACGGCCTCGATGACCGGGCTCCGCTCGTCCGGCTCGGCCACGGCTGAGACCGCTGGCCCCTGGAGCAGGGCGGGGGCGGGCCGGCTGACCGTCCAGACCCGGGGAGGCTCCGGGCGCCCCCCGGCCAGTCTGACGCCCAGAAAAGCGCCCGCCGCAGACAGTCCGAACACCGCCGCCAACAGGAGCAGGATGTGACGTCTCTCCATGGTCATCCCCGTTCATACCTCCGCTGATAAGAGCAGTTAGCACGCGGGGCCGTTTTTCCGCAAGGGCTACGGCGGGCCCCGGCGCTTGCGGCGCTCGTCAATCGCCGGTACCATGCGCCGGGGCCGGAGCGGGGCGGGACCGCCCCGGAAGACGTCGAGGAGTGAACTGCAGAGCTTGACCAGAGAAGAAGTCGCTGAGATCGAACAGGCGCCGGTGATCGGCGTGCTGAGCTACCAGGGTGATGTGAGGGAGCATCTCGCGGCGGTGGAGGCGGCCGGGGCGAGAGCGGTGCCGGTGAAGCTGCCCGGGCAGCTTGCCGGGCTGGCGGGGCTCATCATTCCCGGCGGCGAAAGCACCACCATCGGAAAACTGATGACCCACTTCGGGATGGACAGGGCCATCCGGGAGCGCTACGAGCAGGGCATGGCCCTTTTCGGCACCTGCGCGGGGCTAATTCTGATGGCCCGGGAGATCGAGGGCAGCGAGCAGCCGCGTCTGGGTCTCATGGACATCACGGCGCGCCGGAACGCCTTCGGACGGCAGGTGCAGAGCTTCGAAACAGACCTGGAGGTCCCGGACCTGGGCGGCGGGCCGCTGCGCGCCGTGTTCATCCGTGCCCCCTATATCTCCTCCGCGGGCGAAGGGGTTCATGTGATGGCCAGCTTCAATGACCGCATCGTCCTGGCGCGGCAGGGCCGTCTGCTGGCCGCCGCCTTCCATCCGGAGCTGGTGGGAGAAACACGGCTCCACCACTACTTCCTGGACATCGCCACGGGGAAGGTGTGACCGTGCCCGCCGGAGGCTCGGCCGGACGCGTGAGCTCCGCTCTGGCCGTTCTTGTTGCGGCCGCCCTCGTGACCGCGGTTGCCGGCGGGTTTGTGCTCCGGCTGAGACCGGAGGCCATCGCGCCGCCGGAGCGTCCCCGCCGGGTGGTGCCGGTGCTCCAGAGGGAGGGAGACGGCAGCGAACGCCTCGCAGTCTCCCCCGACGGCCGGGCAGCCGCCTGCCTGGACTCCGGGGGCCGGCTTCACGTCTACCGCCCGGACGGGACCCTGGCCCTGAGCCGCCGCTACCGCGGGGCTTTTCTGGTGGACCTGGCTGACGGAGGCCGGCGGGCTATCCTGGGCGGATCCGGCCGCAGCGGATGGTGGGTGCGGATCGTGGACGCGCGCGGAAACACCGTCTGGCGCCAGACGGGCGCGGGCGCCGTCCGCGGAGTGGCCATCACACCCGACGGCGCCTCGGCGTTCGCGGCTGTGGACGGAGCCCGGATCTATGTCTTCGACCTGAGCCGGTCCGCCCGCTGGCGCCGCGTCCGCGCGGATTTCCAGCCCGGGCCGATCCGTTACAATCCTGTGGCCGACGCGCTGCTCACCGAGACCGGCGACCCTCCCGGATTCGGGATGCTCGGGATGGACGGCCGGAAGCGCTGGTGGATCCGCCGCGGAGCCGGACGCCTCTGGCTGGACACAGGCGCACAGGGATCCCTGATCCTGGCGGCTTTCGAGGAGCCGGGCATCCGTCCGCGCGCCGGGTTCGCGCTTTACACGGCGATGGGGCGCAGGCTCTGCACAGTCTCGCTGGAAGGTTTCGAGCCGCGCGCCGCCGTCTCCGCGGACGGCAGCCGGGTGGCGCTGAGCTACCGCAGGAAACTGGTCTCCGGGGAAAAACGGGTGATGGAGCGCCGCGTCGGCGTCTGGACGCCGCGGGGGCGGAGGGTCTGGGAGGTCGGGGGGCTGTTCTTCAAACCGGTCCTCGCAGGGCTGGTGGAAGACCCGCCGGGAGTGGTGGTCGCCGAGGAATACACCCTTCTGTCCGCACTGGACGCGGGCGGGAGGCTGGCCTGGAGGGGACCGGCGCTGCGGGACCCACTGGTGTATCTGGTGCACGATGAATCGTGGAAGCTGGCCTGGGCACGCTTCCGGGATGGATCGCTGGAGCTCTGGAGCCTGTGAGTTGGGGATTTCCGGCTTTCTGTGTGGCAGGATCATTTTGACGGCCCCCGCCCGCAGCGACCGGGAGAGGCCGGAAGGAGAACGGACATGGGAGTCCTAGACGTGCTTCGGAAGCTCGGCATCCTCCGGGTCGGGGCTGAAAGCGCCGTTTACACCGGCGCTGCCGACCGCCCTTTGAGCCTGATGGAAGATGACGTCCTCGACTCGAAGAAGGACGTTGTGGAGCTGAAGTTCGGGAAGAAGGACGACGGCCGGGAGAACGCAGCCGGCGGCTGACAGCGGCTCGCCATCGCTCCGGGACTTTCGGACGGCCGCCCCTGGTGGCGGCCGTCCGGCCGTTTCACCGGCCCGGCCAGCAGGAGCGCAGGAGCCGGGCGGTGTATCATAAAGCATCCTGAAGAACGTTGAGGAAACCCGAATGAGCCGAGTCTACAACTTCAGCGCGGGGCCGGCCGTGCTGCCGGAAGAGGTTCTTGAGCAGGCTGCCGCGGAGATGCTCGACTGGCACGGATGCGGGATGTCCGTCATGGAGATGAGCCACCGGGGCAAGGAGTTCATCGGCATTGCCGCTCAGGCGGAGGCGGATCTGCGCGAGCTGCTGAAGATCCCGGACAACTACAGGGTGCTGTTCCTCCAGGGAGGAGCCACCGGCCAGTTCGCGGCGGTCCCCTTGAACCTGCTTCGAGGAAAAGAAAGCGCGGACTACATCAATACCGGAAGCTGGTCCAAGAAGGCCATCTCCGAAGCGAAGAAATACTGCAGGGTGAACGTGGCGGCTTCCTCGGAGGACACCAACTTCACCACCATTCCGCCGCGCGAGAGCTGGAAGCTGGACCCCGGCGCAGCTTACGTGCACTACACCTCCAACGAGACGATCGGCGGTGTGGAGTTCCAGGAGACGCCCGATGTCGGGGATGTTCCGCTGGCATGCGACATGAGCTCCAACTTCCTTTCGCGCCCCGTGGATGTTTCGCGTTACGGGGTCATTTACGCCGGGGCGCAGAAGAACATCGGACCGGCGGGGGTGACGGTGGTCATCGTCCGGGACGACCTGATGGGCTCTCCTCTACCCTGCACACCCACCCTGTTCGACTACAAGATCCAGGCAGAGAACGACTCCATGTACAACACCCCGCCGTGCTACGCGATCTATATCGCGGGGCTGGTGTTCCAGCACGTGAAGAAGCTGGGCGGAGTGGAGGCGGTGGAGCAGAGGAACATCGAGAAGGCGAAGCTGCTGTACGACCTGATCGATTCATCGGAGTTCTACCGATCGCCTGTGGACAGGGCCTGCCGGTCGCGGATGAACGTGCCGTTCACCCTGGCCAACCCCGATCTGGACGAGACCTTCCTGAAGGAAGCGAAAGAGCACGGGCTGGTGCAGCTGAAGGGGCACCGGTCGGTGGGCGGCATGCGCGCCAGCATCTACAACGCAATGCCCATCGAAGGGGTCAGGGCGCTCTGCGACTTCATGCGCGATTTCGAGCGCCGCTACGGCTGATCCCGCCCCCGATTCGCCGCACCGGGCGGCGGCGCGGGCTCCGGCTGACGGACGAAGGGCGCCGGCAAGGGATGCCTGCGCCCTTCTTGATGCAGATCACGGCCGCGAGACCCATTCCCTCGACCGGGCGGGGTAGAACCGCCAGGGGCGGTCGGCTCCGTGGCGGATGCCGACGCGCGTGGTCGCGATGATCTCTCCAGGATCCCAGCCGTCCGCCAGAAGCCGCAGAGGCGGACGGTCCAGAGGATGACCGTCCAGCCTCCGGTCGATGGCCATCCCCTGACAGATCTTGCCCGGCCCGCTGAGCAGGTCCCGGGGGGCGTCCCGGCCGCGCAGCCGGCCCATGATATCTAGCCCGGCGAGCGGCTCCAGCGCCCGGACCAGCACCGCCTCCCCGCGCCCCTCGGGGCCCGTGACGATGTTCAGGCAGAAGTGATTCCCGTACGTGAAATAGACGTATGCGTGCCCGGGCGGCCCGAACATGGCTTCATTCCGGGCGGTCCTGCCGCGGTAGGAGTGCGAAGCGGGGTCGTCCTGAAGATACGCCTCCGTCTCCACGATGCGGCCCGCAAGGAGCCGCCCTTCCAGATCCCGCACCAGTACGGCCCCCAGAAGCGCCCGCGCCGCTTCCAGGGCATCCAGCCGCCAGAGGTCCTCGGCCGGGGGGCGCAGCCGCGAACAGCCGAAGACCTCTGCATCCCGGCCGGTCCCGGAGAGCTCCCCGCCGGACGGCGCCTGCCGCATCACGCGCCCGTCACTTCGCTCCAGCGGCCGGGACTGGCGTAGCAGGTCTCAAGGACCCGCTGGGTCTCCAGCCCGTCCGCGAGCGACGGATCGCCCGGAAGCCCCTCGACCACCCGCCGCACGAACTCGTAGACGCTGTGGATATGGAAGCGCATCCATCCGGGGGTGAGCTTCGGTCCCGGCAGCGAGGCCGGGGCGGGATAGCGCTGCACGCACTCGATGGCGGTGAACCCCTTCAGCCCGCCCAGTTCGCCCCCCGGGGCCGCGTTGTCGTAGAAGCGCAGCCACTCCGGCTCCATCAGATCGAACAGCAGCGCCCCCTTCTCGCCGCGGATATCAAGCGTCAGATCGTCATTGGCACCCACCGCCAGTTTGCTGGCCTCCAGAGTCCCCACCGCGCCGCAGCGCATCTCCGCAAGCAGGAAGGTGGCGTCGTCCCCTTCCACCTTCCGCATTCCTCCCTTCCCGTCGGGGCGCTCCGGTATGGCCGTGACCGGATGGGCCAGGACGCGGCGGAAATCTCCGAGCAGCCACCGGGCCAGATCGATGATGTGCGAGCCCAGGTCCACCAGCACGCCGCCGCCGGCAGACCGGTCCGTCTTCCAGTGCAGAGGGCGGGCGGGATCGGCATTCGTGGAGTGCAGATAGCGGAAGCTGAAGGTGTAGATGCGCCCCAGCCGCCCTTCCCGGAGCAGCTGCCGGGCGCGCATCAGAGCCGGAACGAAGCGGTAGTTGAACGCCATCTGGCGCGTCCTTCCATCGTCGGCCTCCCTGCCGGCGTCCACGATCCGCTCAGCCTCCTCCAGGGAGGCGGCAAGCGGCTTGTCGATATAGAGATGCTTGCCCGCCCGGATGGCGTCCAGCGCCACCTGCCCGTGCAGGCTGTTCGGCACGCAGCAGCTGATGATGTGGATGTCCTCGCGCTCCAGCAGTTGGCGATAGTCCGCGGTGGCGAACTCGAACCCGGCCTGCCGGACGGCGAGCTCCTGTGAGGCGGGAGTGCGCACAGCGCAGCCGACCATTCTCAGCTTCGCGGGAGACGGCTCGTACAGCATCGGAAGGGACTGATAGGCATACGTGTGCATCCGTCCCATGAAGCCATAGCCGACCACGCCCACGCCCAGTGTCTTCATAAGCCTCCGTCCCGTGTCAGGCGGCAAACCGCAATCCGCCCTTTCGTCGCTCCGATCGCTGCCATCAGACTTTACGCCCGGGCCGGCCCGCGCCGCAAGCCTTCGGAGAAAGACGATCCAGGCTTTGCGGTCACAGGGGGAATCGTGGAATAACTCAGGTGGCGGCCGACGCCGCGCTGCCTCCCCGCTCCGGCGCGCACCGGCCCGATTTGACGCCGGGTCCCGCCGGCCACCCGTGACTCCAACGTCGAGAAAGGGAAGCCCCGTATGTTCGGATTCGCCCCGAGAAGGAAGGAAAGCACCCGCTGGCAGGACGTTCCGCCAGCCGACCTTCAGGAAGCCGCAAGACCTCTGCTGGAACTGGCTCTGACAGCCATCAAGTCCCACGGAGAGCTGGTCATATCCCCCGGCTCGGAGAAAGGGGCCAGATACCTCGAGTATCTGCTCGGGGTCTCGCAGCGTCTGAGCTCCGCCTGCAAGCCCGGCCGCATCCAGAAGCTGACGGACACTTTTGGAGAGGAAGCCGCCGACTTCGGAGAGTGGCAACGCACGGAAGTGGCCAATCTCATCTCGGAGATGCACGACGCGGTGAGGCATCTCATCCAGGATGTCCGGGAGTCGCTGGATGGCAGGGAAGAGGTGGTGGAGAATGTGGGCACGCTGGCGAAGCGGCTGGAAGACCTGGGGCAGGTGACGGACATCGCGCAGCTGCGTGCCGCACTTCGCACGGAGATCGCCGCCGCCCGCCACCTGGTCCAGCAGCAGACGGCCGCGCTGAAGAAGCAGCGGTCCGAGATGGAGCGGGTGGTGGACACCCTGACCCGGCGGCTGAACACCGTGGAGGCCCAGCGCAACACCGACCCGGTGACCCGTGTGGCCAGCCGGAACGCGTTCGAGTTCCAGGGAGCCTGCGTGGCTCAGAAGGTGGCCTACGGGGAAGGACCTTACTCGCTTGCGCTCGTGGACATGGACGGCCTGAAGAGGCTCAACGACACTCTCGGGCATCAGGCCGGCGATGCCGCCCTGCAGTATTTCGCCGGAGAGCTGATCCGCGCGGTGGGAAGGAGCGCGTTCGTCGCCCGGGTGGGGGGCGACGAGTTCGCCGTCATCCTGCCCGGCGTTCCGACCGCCCTTGCCGCCAGCCTGAGCCGCCTTTGCGAGAAGTTGGCGCGCGGCCCGGTCACCGTGAAGGGCGCGAAACAGAGCTGGGAGATCAAGACAGGCTGCTCGGCGGGAGTCTGCCCGTTCAAATCCGGGGCGGCGCTTTCAGACGTGATGGCGCTCGCGGACAGCGCCCTCTACGAGGCGAAGCGGCAGGGGGGCAACAGGGTGCAGACGGCGTTCGCGGCGGGTAAGGCGGCCTGACGCTTCAGGATCCCGCCCGGCACCAGCGGAGCAGCCGCAGCCCGTTCGCGACCACGATCAGACTGGCGCCCATATCGGCGAACACGGCCATCCAGAGGGTGGCCGCGCCCGCCACCGCGAGCGCGAAGAACACCGCCTTGATGCCGATGGCGATGGCGATGTTCTGCCAGAGGACGGCCGCCGTCTGCCGGCTGATGCGCAGGAACTCCGGAACCTTGCGCAGATCGTCCTCCATCAGCGCCACGTCGGCCGTCTCCAGCGCCGTGTCCGAGCCCGCAGCCCCCATCGCAAAGCCCGTGTGCGCCCGCGCGAGCGCGGGCGCATCGTTCACGCCGTCTCCCACCATCCCCACCCGTCCGAACCGCTCGGCCAGCCGCTCCACGCACTGCGCCTTTTCGCCGGGCAGCAGCCCGCCGAACGCCTCGTCCACGCCGGCCTCCGCGGCGATGGCGTCCACGGTCTTCTGAGCGTCACCGGACAGGAGCACGGTATGCAGCCCCGCGGCGCGCAGCTGCGCAACGGCCTCACGGCTGGCGGGCCGCAGGCTGTCCGCCACACCGAACACGGCCACCGGCTCATTCTCGGACATCAGGACGAAGGCCGTCTTGCCCTGGTTCTCCAGACGCTCAAGATGCCGCTCCACGCCGGGACTGCAGGTCCCGTTGTGCTCCGCCAGCCGGTGGTTGCCGAGCAGCAGGGTCCGCCCGTCCACCCGTCCGCGGACTCCCATCCCGGGAAGCGCCTCGAAATCGAAAGCTGGCTGGAGCCTCATCAGGCGTTCCGCCTCGAACGCGGCCCGCTCCTCGTCCGAGGCAGAAGAGGGCAGCCCCATCCGAGCCCACCCGGCCACGATGGCGGAGGCGATGGGATGTTCCGAGCGGATGTTCAGGCTGGCCGCCAGCCGCAGGGCGTCCTCTTCGGACATCCCGTTGAGGCTGACGACGTCCGTCAGACGGGGACGGCCCTCGGTCAAGGTGCCGGTTTTGTCAAAGGCGATCGCACGGAGCAGCCTGCCCTGCTCCAGGTGTTCGCCTCCCTTCACCAGGATGCCGCAGCGCGCCGCCGCCGTCAGACCGCTGACGATGGTCACCGGAGTGGCCAGAACCAGCGCGCACGGGCATGCGATGACCAGCAACACCAGAGCGCGGTAAACCCACGGAAGCGCCGGCTCACCCAGCAACAGCGGCGGAACGGCGGCCACCACCAGCCCCGACAGCACGACCGCCGGGGTATACCAGGCCGCGAAACGGTCCACGAACCGCTGGACGGGCGCCCGCCGCGCCATCGCCTCCCGCACGATCCGGACGATGCGGTCCAGTGTGGTGCTGCCGCTCGCGGCGGTCACCTCGAAGACCAGCGCCCCCGGGCCGTTGATGGTGCCGGCGAAAAGCGCGTCCCCCGGAGACTTCTCCACAGGCAGGGACTCCCCCGTGATGGGAGACTGGTCCACGGCGGAGGTGCCCTCGATGACGATGCCGTCCAGCGGGATACGCTCGCCCGGACGCACCTCCACCAGGTCCCCGCAGCGCACCTGCTCGACCGGAGCGGGGGCAAAGATCCCCTGCGACGAGCGGACCCGGGCCACGTCCGGAACCATCCTGATGAGCGCCTGCACGGCACGCCGCGCCCGTCCGGCCGCGCGAGCCTCGATGAGCTCCGCCAGGGCGAACAGGAACGTGACCATCGCGGCTTCGGGCCATTTGCCGATGGCCACGGCGCCCGCCACGGCCACGGTCATCAAGAAGTTGATGTTCAGCACGAACCCGCGGACCGCCTTCAACCCCTTTACCAGGGGCTGGCGCCCTCCGCTGACGAGTGCCACAATCGCAAGCGCAACCACCGGAAGCGAGCGTTCGTCCCCGGTGACCCACGCCGCCGCCTCGGAGGAGACGGCCGCAATTCCTGAAACCGCCAGCCAGACTCCTTCCCTGCGGTCCGCCTCCCGGCTACCGGCTGCGGTTGCCTCTGGAGGGTGCGGAGTCGCTCCGTCTCCGGCCGCAAGACGGGCGCCCAGTCCGAGAGGTTTCAGCGCCGTCAGCAGGTCCCGCTCGTCGGCCAGTGAGTGCATCACCTCCACCCGGCGGCGGGTGAGGTCAGCGAGGACCTCGAGGACACCCTCCATCCGCTCCAGCCGGGACCGCACGAGGCGTTCCTCTTCGGGGCAGTCCATCCGGGCGATGTAGAGGACCGAACGTTTCATCATCGAGGGCAAGGCCGGGCCCGGCCGGGGCGCGGCTCTTCAACATTCATTGTAACGCCGGGCACCGGCGGCGCGCATCCCTGCGGGGCAGGGAAAAGCCCCGGCAGACACCTCTGCCGGGGCTCCCGTTCAAGCCGGTGCGTCAGCGACGGGCTTCACCAGCGGCTGCGGCCTCCACCGTAACCCCCGCCGTATCCGCCGCTGCGGCCGCCGCCGTTGCGGCTGCGCTCGGGGCGCGGGCGGGCCTCGTTCACCGTCAGGGGCCTTCCGCCCACTTCCCGGCCGTTCAGGGCGTCAATCGCTCCCTGAGCGTTCTCCGCCGGAAGGTCCACGAACGCGAAACCTTTGTCGGTGATGACGCGCACGGCCTCGATGGGCCCGTGCGGCTCGAAGAGAGTCCTGAGTTCGGACTCAGTGGTGCTGTAGCTCATGTTGCCCACGTAAAGAGACTTGGTCGCCATTGGTTGGATACTCCTGTCCTCTGGTCTGATGCTGCTCGATTGCAGCCGGTACACAACCCGGTGATTTTCAGAGCAGGCCGAGACAGAGCACATACAATGCTGAAGTCATTCACGGGGCCCGAATCAGTTCGCAGAGACTACGAGGTGAAAGGGAGGACCATGCGCCTGTTGAGAGGTTGTGACACATCAGCTTAGCATGGTCCTCCCGCAGACCGCCACACCCTGGCGGATCTTTTTTCGATTATTTCGAGAGCGCCCTCACTTCCACTTGATGGTGCATCCGACGGGCGGGGTCTCGGCCACCGGAGGAGGGCTGCCGGCCAGCACGGCGTCCAGCGCTTCCCGCAGGTAGTGCCTCCTGACGCCGGAGGGGTCGTCGTAGTTATCGTCCGGGGCGCCGTGATAGGCCAGCTTGCCGGAAGAATCGAACAGGAAGACCTCCGGAGTGCGCTCCGCGCCGTATGCCCGCGCGACCTCCTGGGTCTCATCGAACAGATACGGGAACGGATAGGCCTTCATCTTCGCCCTTGACTGCATCTCGGGGAAGCTGTCGGCCGGGTATTTCACCGGGTCGTTCGCGTTGATCAGCGCGAAGCGCGCGCCCCTGGGCGCGTAGTCCCGGGCGATCTGGATCAATCTGTCCTCCCAGGCAAGCACGTACGGGCAATGGTTGCAGCTGAAAACGATGGCCAGGGCACCGGCGCCGTTCTTCAGCGAATCCAGGGACACGGTGGTGCCGTCGACGTTTTTCAGTTCGAACGCGGGGGCATCAGCCCCGATCCTCAATGCCATGACGTCAGTTCCTCCTCAATCTCCTGTCCTCCCGTCCGCACGCCGCAGAGCCTTCCGGATGAGCTCTTCCGGCGGAAGCGGCGAGAAGCGGCCGTCGGGTGTGCGGTAGACCCTGCAGAATAACCCCACCGGGCTTGCCGCGGCTCCCTCGGGGTCGATGTCCCGGCCGTCCACCCGGATGGTGGGCGAGCCGGGAAAGTCCAGCCGCCGCGCCTCCTCGTCCGTCTCGACGCGCGTGATGCGCACGTCCGCTTTCAGCCCCTCCCGCCGCAACAGCTCCCGAAGCCGCTCGAGCGCCGGTCCGTGGGACGGGCACTCCTCAAAGTACAGGAACTCAATCTCCATGATCGATGGCCCCTCTGCCCGCCTCCGCCCGCCCCGGAAGTTGAGACGGCGGCAGCCCCGTGGTATGATTCAGTTTACCCCTCGCAGGGGCGCGCAGCACGATGGCCGATCTTTTCGACCAGCCGAGCCGGTCCGGCGAGCCAGGGGGCAGACAGCCCCTGGCAGCCCGAATGCGCCCGCTGACGCTGGACGAGTTCGTCGGCCAGCGGCACATCGTGGGCGAGGGGACCCTGCTCCGGCGCGCCATCGAGGCGGACGAACTGCCCTCGCTGATTCTGTACGGCCCCCCGGGGAGCGGCAAGACCACCCTTGCCGCCATCATCCGGAACAGCAGCAAGGCGGCGTTCGAATCCTTCAGCGCCGTGACGTCCGGCGTGGCGGAGATCCGCGAGGTGATCCGGCGGGCCAGAGAGCGCAGGAAGCTGTACGGCCAGCGCACCATCCTGTTCGTGGATGAGATCCACCGGTTCAACAAAGCGCAGCAGGACGCGTTCCTCCCCCACATCGAGGACGGCACCATCATCCTGCTGGGAGCCACCACCGAGAACCCGTACTTCGAGATCAACTCTCCGATCATCTCGCGCGCCCGCGTGTTCCAGCTTCAGCCGCTCTCGAAGGATGACATAAAGACACTGGTCCTCAGGGCTTTGACCGATCGGGAACGGGGTCTGGGAGAGCTCGCCTGCGCCATCGAGGATGACGCCCTGGAGCATCTGGTCGACGTGGCCGGCGGCGACGCCCGCGCCGCACTGAACGCCCTGGAAGCCGCCGCGCTGAACTGTCCGCCCGGCGCGGACGGATCCAGGGTCATTACCCGAGGTCTGGTGGAGGATGCTCTGCAGCAGAGGGCGCTGCCCTACGACAGGGCGGGAGACTCCCACTACGACACCATATCCGCGTTCATCAAGAGCATGCGGGGCTCCGATCCGGACGCCGCCGTGTACTGGCTGGCCCGGATGCTGGCTGCCGGGGAGGATCCGCGGTTCATCGCACGCCGGATCGTCATCCAGGCGGCGGAGGATGTGGGGAACGCCGACCCCATGGCGCTGGTCATCGCCACCGCCGCCGCGCACGCGGTGGAGTACGTTGGAATGCCGGAGGCGCAGATCCCGCTTGCGCAGGCGGCCATTTATCTGGCCTGCGCCCCCAAGTCCAACGCCAGCTATCTGGCCATCACCCGGGCCATGGAGGACGTACGCAACCGTCCGCCCGCGTCCGTTCCGCCGCACCTGAGGAGCACGGGCTACCGGGGAGCGGAGCAGCTGGGGCACGGCGTGGGCTATCTGTATCCCCACGACTACCCGATGGGACAGGTGGAGCAGGAGTATCTCCCCCCCGGCGCAAAGTCGCGTCCCTACTGGGAGCCCACAGAGCACGGACTGGAACGCAAGATCGCCGAGCGCCTGAAGATGTGGAAGGACGAACTGGAGCGCCGGCGCCGCGAGGGTTCTTCCGGCGGCTAGACCCCCCTGCCGGTCTCAGAACCCCGCAAAAAGACCTCCGCTTCCCCTCAAATCCCCGCGGCGGGCCGCCGACAATAGTAGCGTCCCCGGTGAAGGCTTGGACGCGACAGCCGGAACCCGGGGCACCCTCCGGCGCCACGGATGGCGGCGGCGCGGCCGGATGCGGCGCGACAGCGCCCGCTTCCGGTCCATCGGGCAGCCGTGTGACCTGACCGACCCCATACGGCCTCTTTCTTCGCACGGACGCGAGCGGCGCGCGGACGCGGTCTGCACGGCCCGGGGCGCGCCTCCTGAAGAGAGTCTTGCGAAAAGAGGTGACAGAAGTGCTTCGCATCCTGGACGATCCCTCACGCGCCGTCCTGGCGCGCGCGATGGACGCCTGCGCGGTGCGCAACCGGGTGATCGCATCCAACATCGCCAACGCCGACACGCCCGGCTACCGCCGCGCCTACGTCCGGTTCGAAGAGAGTCTCAAACAGATGCTGGCGGAGGGGGGACCGCGCGACGTCGGGGATGCCCGGCGCCTGACCCCGTCGGTGGAGGAAGACACCACCCCTTCGGCGCGCCTGGACGGCAACAACGTCAACCTTGACGCGGAGATGGCCGACCTGGCCCGCAACAGCATCGAATACAACGCCCTGGTCGAGCTCTACCGGCTCAAGGGGCAGATGATCTCGACGGTCATCAACGGAGGGACCCGCTAATGCCGCGTCTGTCCGCATTCGACATCAGCGCGATGGGCCTGAGCGCCCAGCGTCAGAGGCTGGATGTGCTGGCCGAGAACATCGCCAACGTGAACACCACCCGCACGCCCGAGGGCGGCCCGTACCGCCGCAAGCAGGTGGTCTTCGAGACTGTGCTTGCCGGTTACGGCCCCGGGGCGGGGGAGCCGCAGGGCGTCCTAGTCTCGGAGGTCACGACGGACCCGGCTCCGCCCAGGACCGTCTACGAGCCCGGGCATCCGGACGCTGACGAGCGCGGGTTCGTCAGGCTGCCCAACGTGAACATCGTGGACGAGATGGTGGACCTCATCAGCGCGACCCGCTCCTACGAGGCCAACGTCACCGCCCTGAACGCCACGAAGGGCATGCTGATGAAGGCGCTCGAGATCGGGCGCAGGTAAGGAGCGCGGACCATGGCCATCGAAGCCATACGTTCCGGCGGCGGGGGGTTCACCCCGGCCCGGCAGGCGGCCTCCCGGGGCGATGGCGGCGAGTTCGCCGCCGCCATCACCGACATGGCCAGGCAGGTCTCCGCGCTTGAGTCTCAGGCCAACGAGATGGCCCTGAAGATCGCGTCCGGGGACCTGGCCGAACTGCACAATGCGATGATCGCCATGCAGAAGGCCAGCACCGCGCTCGAGCTGACCGTGCAGGTGCGAAACAAGGTTCTGGAAGCTTACCAGGAGATCATGCGGATGCAGATCTGATGCTGCCGTCCGGGGGCCGGGAAGCGCTGGCGAGCGGTTCGGACCGCCCCCCTCCAACTGCGGAGGAGGTCTGCGGCCGCACCGGGACCGGCCTCGTGTCCCGCCCTGCGCCCCCGAGAGGGAGTCAGAGCGCATCGGTGCTGAAGAGGGATGGAAAACAGACTCCGGTCGTTCTTTCAGCTCTGGACCAACCTCACACCTCCGCAGAGGGTGATCGTCTCCTTCTTCGCGGCGGCGGTGGTGGTGGCGACGGTGGTCATCGCCATGGTGGCCAGCCGTCCGGACTACACCGTGCTGTTCTCGAACCTGCGGCCGGAGGATGCCGCCGCCATTGTCCAGAAGCTGCGCGACTCCAAGGTGCCCTACCGCGTGACGGCGAACGGGACGGCTATCGAGGTGCCTTCGGCCAGCGTCTACGAGGTGCGTCTGAACCTGGCCGGGCAGGGACTGCCGCAGGGCGGCAATGTGGGCTTCGAGATCTTCGACAAGAGCTCGCTCGGCGTGACCGACTTCTCCCAGAAGATGAGCTACCTGCGCGCCCTGCAGGGAGAGCTTCAGCGCACCATCAGCTCGCTGGACGGCGTCTCTGACGCGCGGGTGCACATCGTGCTGCCGGACGACAGCCTTTACGCATCGGAAAAGAGGGACGCTTCGGCATCCGTGCTGCTCAGGCTGGACGGGTCGCGGCCTCCGTCCGACGAACAGGTGGCGGGCATCGTCAATCTGGTGAGCGCCGCGGTGGAGGGGCTGCGGCCCGAGCGGGTCAGCGTGGTGGACACGCGCGGGAACGTGCTGGCCGATGGATTCGGACAGGGGCGGGACTCCCTGAGGCTGACGGCGACCCAGCTGGACATCAAGCGCGCCACGGAGCGCGCCATCCGCGCCGATGTGGAGAGCATGCTGGACCGCGTGGCCGGGCCGGGCAAGGCCGTGGTGCGCGTGAGCGCCCGGATGTCCTTCGACCAGAAGCAGACCACCAGCGAGATCTTCGAGCCCGCGGCAGGCGGAACACAGGGAGTCGTCGCCAGTCAGGAGCGCACTCGGGAGGTCTACGGGCCGGGAGCCCGCGGGGCCGGCGGCATCCCTGGCACGGCATCCAACGTTCAGCCGCCCCTCCAGCGACCGGCGGCTCCCCCGGCCGGAGGTCAGCCCGGCTACGAGCGCCAACAGGAGAGCACCCGTTTCAACGTGTCCCGGCGCACCGAAACGGTGGAAGGGGCGCCCGGTCAGCTGGAGCAGCTCAGCGTGGCGGTCATGGTGGACCGGGAGGTGGGGCCGGAAAAGCTGGCCGCCATCCGGCAGGCCGCCTCCGCGGCCGCCGGCATCGACCCGGCGCGGGGCGACCGGATCGTGGTGGAGAGCGTGGAGTTTCCAAAGGAGGAGGCCGCCGGCAAGGCTCCTCTGGCCGCCAGCCTGGGCAGATATCTGAACATCGGGCGCAACGCGCTGGCCATCCTGCTTCTGGCCGGATTCGCGCTGTTCATCCGCGGCGCCCTGGCAAAGCAGAACATCACCGTCGAAAACCTTCGGCCGGAGCTGGCGGAGCTCGGTCCGGGAGGCCAGGCCGCGCCGGCGCTGGAGCAGGCGTCAGCGGCCCAGCCCGCCGGACTGCAGAAAACGGAGATGCCGGAGCTGACCATCCCTCTGGAGAGCGCCAAGGAGCTGGCCAGGCAGCAGCCGCAGGAGATCGCGAACGTCGTCCGGACCTGGATGTCCGACGAGCGGAGGGCCGCGTGAGTTGAGTCAGGCGGAATCCCAGCAGCTCGAGCAGTCGGAAGGGCAGGCAGCGGCAAAACCGCGGAAGCGCCTGACGGGGACCCAGAAGGCCGCCATCCTGCTCATCACGCTGGGCGCGGAAGCGTCTGCGGAGGTGTTCAGGCTCCTGAAGCAGGAGGAGGTGGAGAAGCTGGCCAATGAGCTGGTCCGCCAGGAGCGGGTGGACGTGGAGACCAAGCGTCAGGTCTTCGAGGAGTTCGAGACGCTCTACTCCACCAGCAGTCTGCTGTCCCAGGGGGGTGTGGAATACGCTCGCAGCGTGCTGGAGCAGGCGCTGGGCCCGCAGAAGGCGCAGTCCCTGCTCGAGCGGATCATCACGGCCCGGGGCTCCGAACCTTCGGACTGGCTGCAGCACGCGGATCCCCAGCAGCTGGCCCGGTGGCTGGCCAGCGAGCAGCCGCAGACCATCGCGCTGGTGGTCACCCAGCTTCCCCCGGCCCGCGCCGCGCAGCTGCTCTCGACCCTGCCTGCCGAAGTGCGCTCGGAGGTGACCCTGAAGATCGCCCGCATGCAGTCCGCCTCAGCGGAGGTCATCGCCCAGATCGAGGACAGCCTGCGTTCGCGGCTGAGCGGGATGGATGCGGACGCGCAGAGGACGGTGAGCGGAGTGCAGGCGCTGGTGGAGATCCTGAACTCGGCGGAGCGCTCCCTGGAACGCAGCGTGCTGGAATCGCTCGCCCAGCACGACGCCGCGCTTGCGGAGGAGGTGAAGCGAAAGCTGTTCGTCTTCGAGGACATCCTTCTGCTGGAGGACCGCGCGCTGCAGATGGTGCTGCGGGAGGTGGAGCAGGACGACCTGCGGCTGGCGCTGCGCGGCGCGCAGGAGAGCGTCAAGGAAAAGATCTTCAAGAACATGTCCGAGCGCGCCTCCGCCACGATCAAGGAGGACCTGGAAACGATGGGGCCGGTGCGCGTCCGGGACGTGGAGGCGGCGCAGCAGCGCATCGCCCTTGTCATCCGCTCGCTGGAGGAGCGCGGGGAGATCGTCATCGCCCGCGGCGAAGGCGAGGGGGCCGAAGAGTTTGTCTGAGGAGGCGGTGTTGGCTCGCGGCAGCGGATTCGTCTTCGACCCGGCCCGCATTCTGAGCTCCGCCATCTCCCCGGAGGAGAAGGCGCGCGGCATCGTCGAGCAGGCGCGGCAAGAGGCGGAACGGGTGGTCGGCGAAGCGCGGGACTCCGCCGAGCGCACGCGCCGAGCCGCGTGGGAGGAAGGCTTCGCGGAGGGATTCCGTCAGGCCGCCGAGCAGTGGAAGCAGATCCTGGAGGAGGCCGCGCGCGAACGCGACTCTGTCGTCCAGCAGCTGGAGGAGCTCTCCGCCTCGATCGAGCGGGAGTGCCTGAAGCTGGCGCTTCAGATCGCCGAGAAGATCGTCCGGCACGAGATCGAGACGCACCCGGACACGGTCAAGGACATCCTGGCGCTGGCGCTGCGGCAGCTCAGGGACCGGGCGAACGTCCGCATCCTGGTGAACCGGGCGGACCTGGAGGCGGTGAGGGCCGCTCGGGAAGACATCGCCCGCTGGGCCGAGGGGCTGCGCAACGTGGAGATCATCGAGGAGCCCCGTGTCGAGCGCGGCGGAGTGGTCGTCGAGTCCTCAGACGGCATCCTGGACGCCCGGCCGTCCGTTCAGCTGGACGAGCTGCGGCGCAAGATGGAGGAGGCGGACGGAACGTGATCCGCATCGTTCCTCCACGCCTCGAGCGTTACCATCGCGCCATCCGGCGCGCAAACGCCGTCCGCCTGAACGGCCGCCTGACGCGGGTGGTGGGAGTGCTGGTGGAGTCTGCGGGTCCGGCCGCCCGCATCGGCGAGATCTGCGAGATCCATTATTCGCGCAACGACCCCCCGATGCTGGCCGAGGTGGTGGGCTTCCGGGAGGATCGCGTGCTGCTGATGCCCTACGGCGAGATCGCCCGCCTTGCGCGGCACGCGGAGGTGGTGGCCACCGGACGGTCGCTCTACGTTCCGGGCTCGGAGGCTCTCCTGGGACGCGTGCTGGACGGGCTGGGACGTCCCTTGGACGGACGGCCGCCGGTGGAGGCGGACGAGCTGCTGCCCGTCCTGAGAGAACCTCCCCATCCCCTTCTGCGGGAGCGCATCCGCGAGCCGCTTTCGCTGGGAGTGCGCTCCATCGACGGGCTGATCACCTGCGGAACGGGGCAGAGGGTGGGGGTCTTCGCCGGGAGCGGCGTGGGCAAGAGCACCCTGCTCGGCATGATCGCCCGGAACACCGAGGCCGACGTCAACGTCATCGGCCTGATCGGCGAACGGGGCCGGGAGGTGCGCGACTTCATCGAGCGCGATCTGGGAGAGGAGGGGCTCCGGCGCTCGGTGGTGGTGGTGGCGACCTCCGACCAGGTCTCCGTTCAGCGTCTGCGCGGAGCCCAGGTGGCCACGGCGATCGCGGAGTATTTCCGGGACCGGGGCAGGCGGGTGCTCCTGATGCTGGACTCGGTCACGCGCATCGCCTGGGCCCAGAGGGAGATCGGCCTTGCGGCGGGCGAGCCGCCCACCACGCGGGGCTACACCCCCTCCGTGTTCGCCATGCTTCCGAAGCTGCTGGAGCGGGCGGGGATGTCCGACCGGGGATCCATCACCGGCCTTTACACGGTCCTGGTGGACGGGGACGACATGAACGAGCCGGTCGCCGACGCCGTGCGGGCCATCCTGGACGGCCACATCGTGCTGTCAAGGGCGCTGGCGCACCAGAACCACTATCCCGCCGTGGAGGTGCTGGCCAGCGTGAGCCGGGTGATGCCGGAGATCACCACCTCATCCCATCGCTCGGCCGCCGGGCATCTCCGGAGGCTGCTGGCAGCCTACCGGGACAGCGAGGACCTCATCAACATCGGCGCCTACGTCCGCGGTTCCAACCCGCTGATCGACGAGGCCATCGACCTTCTGCCCGGGATCCGCGCCTTCCTGCAGCAGGACGTGGAAGAACGGTGCAGCCTGCAGGAGACCGTCTCCCGCCTGGAAGCCCTGACAGGCAAACGCGACGCCCCCGGAGAGGATGAATGAGACGCTTCGCATTCCGCCTGGAGCACGTACTGAAGCTGCGAAGGGCAAGGGAGGATGCGGCCCTGGCCGAGCTGGCCTCCGCGCGCAGAACGCTCGCGCTGGAGCAGATGGCGCTGGAGCAGAGGCGCGCCCGCGCCCGCCGGGCCCTGCAGGAGGCACGCAGGCGCCGGGAGCAGGGGGAGGACCCGGCGCTCGCCGCCGGACTGACGGCGTTCCTGGAAGCGCTGGAAGACGACGTGCGACTTCAGGAAGAGGCCGTGAGCATGGCGGAAGAAGAAGTCCAGTCGCGGCTGCAGGCCGCGCTGGAGGCGATGAAGGAGCGCAAAGCGATGGAGAAGCTTCGCGAGCGGCGCCTTGCGGAGCACCTGGCCGAGGCCGCGCGGGAAGACATCCGGGCGATGGACGAGGCGGCCGCGCTGCGTGCCGCCTCCACCCGCTGACGCAGGCCGCGCAGCCGGCGGGTAAGACAAAAAAAAGAGGCCTGCGGCACGATCCGCAGGCCGGAGTCAAACTCGTGACAGAAGGAGAAAAGGATGAAAAGGTTTCCGCCCGAGTAAGGGTGCAAAATGCGTGCCAAACCGGGCGCCTCACCCCGCAGTCAGCTCAAAAAGTGTCACCTCCGGGCGGCAGAGCAATCGAAGCGGCAGGAAGCTGGAGCCGATCCCGCGGCTGATGTAGACCTGGGTATCCCCCGGGTCCATCCGGATGATGCGAGCCAGGCGTTCTCCGCCGAACAGACCGCTCGACAACCTCTTTCCGTAGCCCGACCGCGTCAACAGAGGACCGTAGGCCGGCAGCACGATTTGCCCTCCGTGGGTGTGCCCGCTCAGCACCAGATCGCATCCGGCCTCGACAGCAGCCACGATAATGGAAGGAGAGTGGGCGAGAAGCAGGACGAACGCGCCGGCGGGTGCGCCGTCCAGAGCGGCGCGCAGGTCGTCCAGCCCCGTGTGCGGATCTTCCACCCCCGCGAGCACCATCAGCGCCTCCTCCCGGCGGAGCAGCCGGTGCTCGTTCTCCAGCACCGTGATCCCCGCGTCCCGCAGGACGCGCTTCACCCCGGCCCACACGAGGGGGTAACGGACATCGGCGTTCCCCGAGATCGCAAACGCGCCTTCCATGGCCCCGGCGCCGCGGACGATGCCCGCCAGCTCCCGGGCGGCCGCCTCGTCCTGCGTCAGATCCCCCGTCAGCACCACCACATCCGGCCGCAGACCCCGCACAATGCGGCCGATGGCGCGCTCCCGGCGGCCGAGGTGCGTCATATGGAGGTCGCTGAGCTGAAGGATGCGGAACCCCTCGAACGCCGCGGGCAGCCTCGGGCAGACCACCCGCCTGCGCACGAGCGAAGGGGAATAGGCCTGCGCCGCCATCAGGGCGACCAGCGCCACCGCGGCGGCAAGGCCAACGGCAAGAGGCGGGACCATGCGGAGCCGGCTCCGGGTCAGGCGGCGGGCCCGCCGCAGAGATGCTCGATCAGCAACCGCACTCCCGCGCCGGAGGCTCCTTTCTCGATGATGCCGTTGTCCTGCGAGAGGAACGCCGGGCCCGCGATGTCGATATGCGCCCACGGACGCCCGTCCGTGAACTCCTGGAGCAGCAGCGCCGCGGTGATGGCGCCCCCTTCGCGGCCCCCCGTGTTCTTCATATCCGCCACCTGACTTTCGATGAGGTAGCGGTAGTCCTCCGAAAGCGGCAGCGGCCAGATCCGGTCACCGCACACGCGGGAGCAGGCCTTCAGACGCTCGACCAGCTCCTCGTTGTTGGACATCAGGCCGCTGTATACGCGGCCGAGAGCCCAGACGCACGCTCCGGTCAGGGTGGCCAGGTCGATCAGCTCGTCGCAGCCCGCCCGGACCGCATAGCACAGAGCGTCCGCCAGGGTCAGCCTTCCCTCGGCATCGGTGTTCTCGATCTCGATGGTCCTGCCGTTCATCGCCCGGACCACGTCGCCGGGGCGCATGGCGCTCCCGGACGGCATGTTCTCCACCGCCGGCACGATCGCCAGCACCTCCCTCCCCGGGCGAAGCTGTGCCACGGCCTGCATCGCCGCCAGCACCGCCGCCGCTCCGGACATGTCGTCCTTCATGGTGACCATGCTCTCCGCGGATTTCAGCGAGAGCCCTCCCGAATCGAAGGTCACTCCCTTGCCGATGATGGCCACGCGGCCGTCCGGCGTGCCTTCCGGCCGGTAGCGCAGCGTGATGAACTTCGGAGCCTCCTGCGACCCCCGCGCCACCGCCAGGTAGCAGCCCATCCCCAGGCGCTCCGCGTCCGCGCGCTCCAGGATCAGGGCCTCGAGCCCCCTTGCGGCGGCCATCTGCGTGGCCAGAAGCGCAAGGGCGGACGGAGTGATATGGTTCGCCGGGGAGTTGACCAGGTCGCGGGCAAAGTTGACCGCCCGGGACACCACCTCTCCCCTCTGGACCCCCGCCCGGACGGAGGGCATCCGCGAGGAGTCCATCTCCGCCACCAGGAGCTCCTCGATGCCCCGGGGGTCCGGCTCGCTCTTGTATTTCAGGAACTCGTAGGTCCCGAGCGCGGCCCCCTCCACCGTCGCCTGGGCCGCCCGCGCCGGCTCGAGCCCGCCCGCACCGGCCCCGTGCACAATGGTGGCCACGCGGCGGGCGCGCGCTTCTCTGGCCCTGCGCAGCGCCGCCGAGGATGCCCGGCGCACCGTCTCCAGGTCCAGCCTGCCGGCCTCCCCCAGCCCGGTCAGCACCACCCGTCCCGCCGGCAGCCGTCCGTGGGTATGCACCAGCAGGGTCTGCCCGGGCTTGCCTTCGAAACCCTCCTCGCGGATGAGCCGCGAGAGCAGCCCGTCCAGGGCGCGGTCCACCGCACCGGCCGCTCCTCCAGGGGAGCTCACCCCCTGGAACAGGTTCACGACGGCGGCGTCACATTCGATCTCGGTGATGGATGCGTTGAGCGATGAGATGATCATTGCCGGCGGAGAGTCTCCCGTCAGGAGTGGGGGCCGCAAGCCTCAGATGATCTTCGCGATGCTGGCGAGGCTCCGCGGGTCAAGACGCGATACGTCCCGGATCTCGAAGCGGTTCCCGTGGATGTCCGTCAGGATGATGCGGTTGCGCGGGAGGCGCAGCACATTGTCCCGCAGGTTGCGCAGATGGAACTCCCTGCGCCCCTTGTCCGTCTCCACGTCCAGCCGGAACACGCCGAACTCCTCCTTGCACGAGCGCACCCTGCGGATCCTTGCTGTGAAATAGCGCTGCTCGAGCTCGGCCTCCAGAAGCTGACGCGCCTCGATGGGCAGGCTGCGGATATCGCGCAGCATGCCGATCTCGTTCTCGTTCATGTCGAAGAACGTAATGTACTCGTTCTTGCGCGTCAGCGGGAACGCCCGCCGGGCCTCCACCTGCGGATAGCTGCGGTCGCCCACCGTGATCGCCAGGGAATCCCCCACGCGGTGAACGGTAAGGATGGCAGGGTCCAGGAAGCGGACCTCCAGATCCAGCTTCACTTCCGGAACGTCCGGATCCTGCTGAAACTCCTGCATGCTCCTCGCCTCCCCTACACCGCCACACGGGCGCGGGTCAGATCCGTCTGCATCTGCACCAGCCTCCAGTAATGCCCGCGCAGGTCCAGCAGCTCGTCGTGCGTGCCCACCTCCACGATCCGCCCGTCATCGATGACAACGATCCGGTCAGCCTTGCGAAGCGTCGAGAGCCGGTGCGCGATGGCGAAGGTGGTGCGGTTCTGCACGAGCCGCTCGATAGCCTCCTGGATCTGCTTCTCCGTCTCCGTGTCCACGGCGCTGGTGGCTTCGTCGAAGATCAGGATGCGCGGATCGTGCAGGATGGCCCGCGCGATGGAGATCCTCTGCCGCTCGCCTCCCGAAAGGCGGCCGCCGCGCTCGCCGACCTGCGTGTCGTAGCCGTCCGGAAACTTCATGATGAAGTCGTGCGCGTTCGCCGCCTTGGCCGCCCGCATGATCTCCTCGGGAGTCGCGTCCGGCTTGCCGTAGGCGATGTTCTCCGCGATGGTGCCGCTGAACAGGAACGGCTCCTGCAGCACCACGCCGATCTGGCTGCGCAGATCGCTCAGCCGGACGGCCCGCACGTCCACGCCGTCGATCAGCACCTGACCCATCTGTGGATCGTAGAAGCGGCAGACCAGGTTGATGAACGTGCTCTTGCCCGCCCCGGTCTTGCCCACGAGGCCGATCATCTCCCCGGGCCGCACATGCAGGCTGACATCCTTCAGGATGGGCTTGTTGCGGTCGTAGCCGAAGTAGACGTTACGGAACTCCACGTCGCCCTGGATGTGCGGCAGGGGAACCGCGTTCTCGGTGTCCGCGACCTCCGGCTCCGTGTCCAGCACCTCGAAGATGCGCTCAGCCGCAGTCAGGGACCGCGGCACGGAATCCGCCAGGTTCGTCAACCACTGGAGCGGGCCGTAGAACATCCCCAGGTAGCCCGTAAACATCATCAGGCGGCCGAAGCTCATCTCGCCGTTCACCACCATAATTCCGCCCACCAGCCACACGGGATACTGGCCGAACTCGATGATGACGGAGAGGGTGGGCATCAGCAGGTTCACGAGACGGGCCGCCGAGTATTCGCTCTCGAACAGCGCCTCCGAGCTCTCGCCGAAGCGCCGGACCTCCCGCCCCTCCTGCGCGAACGCCCGCACCACCCGGATTCCGGACAGCGAGTCGCTGAGCATGGCATTCAGCCTGCTCCACGACGTCCAGAACCGCGTGTAGACAAATGTCAAACGGCGGGTGGACAGCAGCGTGATGGCGGCCACGATGGGCGCGGGCGAAAGCGCGATGAGCGCAAGCGGCCAGCTCGTCAGGAACAGCAGGACACAGATGATGATCAGCTGGAGCAGGAAGATCAGAAAATACTGCGCGCTGCCCACCAGAAACCCCTGAAGGGCTCCCGTGTCCTGGGTCACACGGCTCATGACGGCGCCAATCTGCCTGCGGTCGAAGTAGGCGAGGGACAGCCTCTGCAGGGCGTTATAGAGCTGGCGGCGCACGTCGAGCGTCACCTTCCCGCCCAGCCACGCCGTCAGCTGCATCCGCCACACGCCGGTGCCGTATGCGACCAGCCGCGCCAGAAGCAGCACCCCGACGAGGATCAGCAGCCAGGTGATGCGCGTGCGGGCCGACGCCGTCTTGTCCACCGGCACCAGGGCGAGGTCGAACATGTAGCGGTTGATGAACGGCGGGGCCATGCTCACCACCGTGCTGACCAGGAGCAGCACGGAGGTGGCGATGGCGGTGAGATAGTAGGGCTTCAGATATCCCAGAAGCCGCCGCAGCACCTTCCCCTTGTCCAGACAGTGGGGGCAGACACGGCTGTAGCCCGGCAGAGCCCTTCCGCAGGAAGGGCAGCTTTCGCCCTCCTCACCCTCCTCCGGCTCGGGCTCCTCCTCGCCGTTGGCGATGGCCTGCAGGCTCCGTGCCACGCGCCCGAACTTCCCGGACAGGGTGTTGGAGTAGTGCAGCAGCACCACCTTCTGGCCGTCGTTGGACGCCACCAGGACGCCGCCGCCCACCAGAGGTTCGGCGTCGATCTGCTGGATCTGGGAATACGGGACCTCCACGAGAACGGAGGCCTGGTCCGGGGTGGGATCGAAAACGGCGACCCGGTCGTCCAGGGCGACCAGCCAGCGCTCACCGAAGCGTCCGTCTCTTGTGATGTCCGTGGAAGCCGCAAGCCGCACCTGGTTGCGAGACTTGCCCATTGCGCCCAGCGCCCGCTCCACGGACCGGGGTAAGTTGTCGCTGATCAGCATCGCGCGCACGCCCCTGCCCCACCGGCTGGAGCGCCCGAGAGCCGGCGCAGGCACGCTCTCGACTGGCGCGGGATCCGGTGACGGCATGGCCCGCGGCGGCGCTTTTGCACGAGACCTCGCGCGCGCCGTCCGCAGGTCCGCGGGCGCCCAGAACTCCTTCCTTCAGGATTTTACACGCCCCGTCCGGGGGTGTAAACGAAAGTTGCCCGGAGAAAGCAACCTGCGCCAAAATAGTTCGCCGCCGCCCGGACCCGGCGCGCCGCCCGCCTGAGTGACGGTGGCCGTACGGGCGCAAGGAGGCCCGGATGACCGTCGCTGAAGCCGTCGGACTTATCGAGACGCTGGCCCCTCCGGCCCTGGCCCTGCCCGGCGACCCGGGAGGGCTGCACACCGGGGCGCCGGAGGCGCCCGTCTCGCGCATCGCCGTCTGCCTGGACGCCACCGCACGCGCCCTCCAGGGCGCGAAAACGGCCGGTGCGCAGATGATGCTGGCGCACCACCCCCTGATCTACCATCCGCAGGCGTCGCTTGCGGAGTCCGATGCCCACGCCCGGCTCATCTGCGAGTTCGTGAGGGCGGGGATGGCGCTCTACTGCGCGCACACGGCCTGGGACGTCGCCCCCGGAGGACTGAACGACGAGCTGGCGGACCTTCTGGGTCTGCGAGAGGCCTCGCCGCTTCGCGTGACCGCCTCGCAGAACCTGCTCAAGCTGGCCGTCTACGTGCCGGAAGAGGCCGTGGACGCCGTGCGGCTGGCGATCGGAGATGCGGGAGCGGGACAGCTCGGCAACTACTCCCACTGCAGCTTCCGCTCCCGCGGCGTCGGATCGTTCCGGCCAATGGAGGGGGCATCCCCGCACATCGGGGAGGTGGGCCGGCTGGAGGACGTTTCCGAATGGAAGGTTGAGGCGGTCGTGGAGGAGAGCCGCCTGTCCGCGGTGCTGGATGCGATGCGCCGCGCCCACCCGTACGAGGAGATCGCCTACGACCTTTTCGAGATGCGCGTCCCCGGGCGGCAGGCGGGGCTGGGACGCATCGGCTCGCTGGAGAAGCCGGCTCCCCTGTGCGAGGTGGAGGACCGTGTGTCTGAAGCGCTGGGAGAATCGGCCCTGCGGACGTGGGGCGACCCGGGACGGATGGTGTGCCGGGTGGCCGTTTGCGGCGGTTCCGGAGGAGACCTGGTGCGCGACGCGGCCTCCGCAGGGGCGGATGTCCTTGTGACGAGCGAGATCCGCCACCATCAGATCCTCGAGGCGCGGGCTGCGGGTCTGGCCCTCATCGACGCCACCCATGCTGCTACGGAGACCCCCGGAATGCGCCGCCTTGCCCGGCGCCTGAAGGAGACCGCCGGTGACGCGCTGGACGTGATCTTTCTGGACTGAACCGCCGGTGCCGCCTCAGGCCGCGACGCCCGCTTTGCCCGACTCGCCGAGCGCCTCGAGCACGGCGCCGCACCAGGGGCCCGGATGGAACTCCAGCGTCTGGCCTGACCGGGTCTTGTGATCCAGAACCAGACGTCCGTCCTGATAGACGCACACGACACCCGTCCGCAGGAGGATGATCCGCAGCCCGCTGAAGTCCGCCCCGCCCCTGAACAACCGTCCGTAGCTCGTCGGCCGGCCTTCGGTCAGGGACAGCCGGGCGGCGGCGCGGGCGATTCTGGCCGCATCATCCATCAAAGTCGCCTCCCCGGCACGCCGCGCTCACTGCAAGACTCGCGGCATGCCACTCCCATGGTCCGCCGCCCCCGTCACGCCGTGGTGAGGGGAAAAACAAAATCCGCTCAGCGTTCTGTCAAATTTCTGTGACACACGGGGGCGGGCCGACGGCTGTTGCCCGGCGGTCCCCAGGCTCAGCTCCAGTATTTGCGGTCCAGGCTGCGATACTGGATGGCCTCGCCGACATGCGCGCCCGAGATCTCCTCCTCGCCGGCCAGATCGGCGATGGTGCGGCTGACCTTCAGTATGCGGTCGTAGGCCCGTGCGGAGAGGTTGAGCTGTCCGATGGCGCCGCGCAGCAGGGTGCGCACAGTCTCCGAAAGCCGGCAGAAGTCGCGGATCTGACGCGACCCCATCTGGGCGTTGCAGAAGATTCCCGTCCCTTCGAACCGCCGCCGCTGAATCTCCCGCGCCCGGCGCACGCGCTCGCGGATGGCCTCCGAGCTTTCGCCGTCCGCCCTCTGCATCAGCTCGTCCTGCCTGAGACGCGGCACCTCCACGTGGATGTCCAGCCGGTCCAGAAGGGGCCCGGAGATACGCTGCAGATACTGCCGGATCTGCTTCGGCGTGCAGGTGCACTGGACGCGGGTGTCATTGAAGAATCCGCAGGGGCACGGATTCATCGCAGCCACCAGCATGAAGCGGGCGGGGTAGGTCAGGGAGCCTGAAGCGCGGCTGATGGTGACCACGCCGTCCTCCAGCGGCTGGCGCAGCACCTCCAGCACATCGCGCCGGAACTCGGGAAACTCGTCCAGGAACAGAACGCCGTTGTGGGCAAGGCTGACCTCTCCCGGCCGGGGATGCGCCCCGCCGCCGGACAGCCCGGCGTTGGAGATGGTGTGGTGGGGGCTTCGGAAGGGACGGCGCGTCACCAGCGCCTCGTCCGCCCGCAGCACGCCCGCCACGGAGTAGATCTGCGTGGTCTGGAGCGCCTCGTCCAGCTCCATCGGCGGGAGGATGGTGGGCAGCCGTCGCGCCAGCATCGTCTTCCCGGAGCCGGGAGGCCCCACCATCAGCAGGTTATGCCCTCCCGCCGCAGCCACCTCCAGAGCCCTTTTCGCGACGTGCTGGCTCTTCACGTCCGAGAAGTCCACGCTGTAAGATGGCTGCTCCAGCTGGGCATCCCGGATGGTGGCGACGACGGGCTCCGCCGCGAACCCTCCCTGCAGCAGGTCGAAGACCTCGGAGAGACTGGAGACGCCGTAGACCGGCGGGCCCTGGACGATGGCCGCTTCCCGGGCGTTGGCGGCCGGAACGATCAGGCGGCCCACCGAATCGCCTCTGGCCTTCATGGCGATCGGCAGGACCCCCGCCGCGGAACGAAGGGTTCCATCGAGAGAGAGCTCCCCGACGAACAGGCTCCCCTCCAGACGCTCCATCTCCAGCTGGCCGGTGGCCGCCAGGATGCCCACCGCGATGGGCAGGTCGAACGAGGGCCCCTCCTTGCGGACGTCGGCGGGGGCAAGATTGATTGTGATGCGCCGCTGGGGAAAGTCGAAGCCGGAGTTGCGGATGGCGCTTCGCACGCGCTCCCGCGATTCCTGCACCGCCGCGTCCGGCAACCCGACGATGTTGAACGCGGGCAGTCCTCCGGCGATGTCCACCTCCACATCCACCAGATAGGCGTCCACTCCGAGCACTGCGCTGGAAGACACGCGCGCGAGCATGAGCTGTCCCTTCCCCCTGCAACAGGGCTCGCCGCCCGCCCGGGACGGCGGGGCGGCGGCGGCCCATTATAATGGAGATGAGAGGACTCCTGTCAAGCTCCGGCGCGCTCCGGCCCGAGATTGCGGAACAGGAACAGCCCCTCCTTTCCCGGAGCCACAATATCCAGGCGGCCGTCTCCGTCGATATCTCCGGCCCACATGAAGATGCCGGTCCCGGAGTGCTCCCCCGCCGTGCCGTAGTCGATGACGCACTTGGTGAATCCCTCCCCGTTCCACTTGAAATAGAAGAGCCCCACGATCTCCGTCTCTCCGGGCTCTCTCCCGCAATGGGCGCGGTAGCGGTTGCCGGTGAGCAGCTCGCGCTGGCCGTCACCGTCCACGTCCACCCAGAGCATCTCGTGGTATTGCGAGAACCAGGGATCGATGGGATGCCGGGTCCAGATCCGCCTTCCGTCCGGGCCCTGCTCCTGCGTCCAGTAGTCCAGCCCGTAGCCGTGAGCCTGCCCGGCCACGATCTCCGGGACGCCGTCCCCGTTGACGTCCTCCACCAGGACCGGCACGCTGACGGTGCCGAGCTGGAACTCCGGATGAAACGTCCAGGGACCCGTCAGCGCATCCGTCCCGGGAGCCTCCCACCACCCGCCGGGGGTGACGAGCGCCATAGTCCCGTCGCCGGAAATGTCGCCGAAGCCCAGTCCGTGCCCCTGCGGATCCGCCGAGATGACGAACTCGCGGAACCGCCCCGCCGGCCGGCCGGACGCGTCCCGCTCCAGCTTGAAGACGCGCAGGGGATTGCCGGGCGTGTTCGGGACGATCTCCAGCTCGCCGTCTCCGTCCACATCCCAGGCGCGTGTGGTCTCGATGGATCCCACGAAAGCGATCTCGTGCGTCTTCCACTCGCCTCCGCCCGGCCCCGGGTTCTCGCGCCAGACGAGCGTCTGACCCCACCAGCCGCCCGTCACGAAGTCCGGATACCCATCGCCGTTAATGTCCATCGGGATGGTGGAGAAGTCGTCGTAGTACTCTCCCTCCGCGCGGACCTCGCACAGCCTGTGCCGGGTCCAGTCCGGGCCGCGGTACCAGTATCCGCCGCAGACGATGTCCGGCACTCCGTCCCCGTCCACGTCGAAGACACCCGCCGACTCGAACGCCTCGCCGTCTATCTTCAGCTTCTGCCACTCGATACGCCTCTGCAATGCCGTGCCCTCCGGATGTCAGGATGCCTGCAGATTGCCGTTCGCGCAGGCAAGTTCTGCTTCCTGCACCGGACTGGCACGTCCGCAAGAGGGGCCGGCGGGACGCCGGGAGAAACCTGAAAGCGTGGCGCATCCGCTTGCGGGGCGCCGGTATACGTCCTATAATACTACCACTCCTCCCGGGCGCGGCGGCGCGCCCGGGCATCCCGGAATGGAGCCGAAATGCCGAACCTGATCCACGTCTGGGCCGAACCAGACCTGTATCTGCTGGCCGACGAGGACCTCGTGGCCTCCTGTGAGGGCGTGACACGCAAGGTCTGCCCCATCCAGAAGGAGCCGGAGCCGGTCATCTTCCCGGAAAAGCCCTGGGAAGGCGTGGGGCCGGACGGGCGGGTCACATCCCTTCAGGACCCGTTCTACGGAACGGTGTTGTACGATCCGGAACGTCGGCTGTTCCGTTGCTGGTACAACGCGTACGACCGCTTCCAGAACCGGGTCTGCGCCCCTCCACACGGCAGCCAGGGCTATTCCTGCTGCTACGCTGAAAGCCCGGACGGCATCCACTGGGAGAAGCCGGTGGTGGGAGAGGTGCTGCACGATGGATCGCTGGAGAACAACCTGGTGCGCTTCCGGGAGGACGCCGCCGACGGGACCAGCAGCCTGGGAGAGCAGGTCTGGAACGTGCTTCCTTACAGCTCGCCGGGATCAGAAGACCGGTTCGTGGCCTCCCTCTACACCCACTACAGCGACCCGCTCTTCCCGACCGGCATCACGTTCTGCTACAGCCCGGACGGCCTGCGGTGGAGGATGCGCTATCCGCCGCCCCTGATGCTGGAGGGGGACTGCCACGGGTTCGCCTGGGACCCGCTCCAGCGCTGCTACATTCTGACCACACGCTCCCACCAACACATGAACCTCTGCCGCCGGTGGGGCCGGCCCTGGAAGCGGCACATCGCCATGACCCGAAGCCGGGACCTTATCCACTGGACCGCAATGGAGACCGTCCTGGAGGGGGACGAACCGGACCCGGAGGACGCCCAGCTCTACCTGATGTATGTCATCCCCTACGGCCACGCATATCTCGGCGAGCTCCTGATGTTCTACGCCCACGAGATGGTGCTGGACACCCAGCTGGTCCTGAGCCGCGACCTGCGCTCCTGGCAGCGCGTGGGAGACCGGCGGCCCATTCTTGAGCGGGGAGAGAAAGGCAGCTGGGACTGCAGGCACGTGGCCCTGACGCACAACCCCCCGCACCCGGAGGGCGGCCGGATGAGGTTCTGGTTCGGCGGCAAGAACACGCCGCACTACCAGGCCGGATACGGCGCGCTGGGTACCGGTACGCTGAGGAGGGACGGGTTCGTCTGCCTGGAGGCGGGAGAGGAGGAGGGGATCGTCAACACCATCCCCTTCCGGCCGCCCCGGCCCAACTCCGCCTGCTGGATCATCCTGAACGTGGACGCAAGCGAAGGGGAGGTGCTGGTGGAGGTGACGGACGTGGACGGCCATCCGCTGGACAGGGTGACGAAAGCGGACTGCGAGCCCATCCGGGGAGACAACACGCGCGCGCTGGTGAACTTTCCCGCCATACCGGGCAACTTCTTCGACCGCGGCAACTTCCTGCGCTTCGCGCAGGACATCCGGCTCCGGTTCTACCTGCGAAACGCCAGGCTCTATGCGTTCAAGCTGAGCAACTACTCGCCGGTCTGGCCACAGAAGGACTGAGCGGCAAAGGAGGCTCCGGAAAGCATGTCGTCAGGCTACAGCACGTCCGCCCTGAGTCCGATGGCCGTCATCGACGTCAGCGAGGAGTGGGGGCAATACATCAACTCGGTCTGCGTGACGCAGACGGGAGCGTGGCTCATCAGCGTGACCGTGAACACGCCGCAGGGGGGCTTGGTCTATATCCGCCGCAGCGAGGACCGCGGACAGACCTGGGAGCCCCGCGTCTACGCCGTGCCGCCCGGAGCGCTCGAGGCCGGCCGGAGCATCGAGATGGGGCAGCTCCTTCCGGTCGAGCCGGGAGGGATCAGGCGCATCTACCAGTTTCACGTCCAGCATACCCGGAAGAACACGCGGTTCGGGCAGCTGCGCTACACGGTCAGCCACGACGACGGGCGCAGCTGGGAAGGGCCCGGCGGTCCGGGCACGCTTTTCGAGCTCCCGTCTCCGCCCTACGCGCTCTCGCCGGAGAGTGACGGATGGCATCTGATGGCGCCCGGCGTGATGCTGGAGAGCGGAGAGTGGCTCCTTCCGATGAATATCTCCACCGACCCTCTTCCCCTGGGCGAGATCCGTTCGGAGCTGGTCTTCGGCCTCACCAGGAACATCTTCACGGCGCGGAATCCGGCGGAGGTCGAGATGGAGTTCCACCCGCCGCCGCCGAACGGCGTCTTCGTCCCGTACGAACGGGAGCCGGGCCGTTCTCTGGGGCAGGAGCCTCAGGTGGTCCCCCTTTCGGACGGCAGGCTCTTCTGCGTCTGCCGCACGGGAAACGGCTGTCTTTACTTTACGGTCTCCAAGGATGGCGGCCGCACCTGGGACCCGGCCCGGCCGCTCCGCTACCGGGACGGCGGGGAGAGGATGCTCCATCCGAACGCTCCCTGCCCGCTCTGCAGGCTGCCGAATGGCACTTGCGCTCTGCTGTTCTGCAACAACGACGGCACGGCCTTCGGCGGGGCGGACCCGTTCGATCACACGAAGAACCGCCAGCCGTTGTACGTCTCCATCGGACGGGAGACGGGCAGGATGGAGGGTCAGCCGCTGGAGTTCGGCGAGCCGCGCCTGCTGTGCAGCATCGAGGGATTCGAACCGCAGGCGCGCTGGCGCGACCTGACCTACGGCTTCCTGCTGGAGGACCGGGGGGAATTCTTCCACTTCTACAACGCCGTCTGGCGGTTCATCCAGGTGAACCGGGTCGACCCGGCGCTGCTGGGGCTGGAGGGTCAGTTGGCGGTGACCCGGTGAGAACGGGGCTTATCGCAGCGGAAGAGCATCCCCGCGCGCAATCTGGAACACGGAGCTGACTGCAATGAGACATCCCACCGTTCAGGAGCTTTTCGACCTGTCGGGCAGGACGGCGCTGGTCACGGGAGGGGCACGGAACCTGGGGTTCGATATGGCCCTTGCGCTGGCCGAGGCGGGAGCCGATGTGGCCATCACGTCGCGCAACCTGGAGAGCGCCCGTGAGTCCGCCGAACGGATCGCCGCAGCCACAGGGCGCAGGGCGCTGGCTCTGGAGCTGGATGTCACCAGCGAAGAGCAGGCGGCCGCAGCGGTGGAGGAGGCGCTCCGGCAATTCGGGAAGCTGGACATTCTGGTCAACAATGCCGGCAACGTCAGCAGCACGCCGGACAACGCTCCCCTGGAAAAGCGGCCGCTTCAGGAGTGGATGAACACCGTCCAGGTGAACCTGACGGGCACCTTCCTGGTGAGCAAGCACGCGGCGGCGAAGGCCATGATCCCGGCTCGCAGCGGCAACATCATCAACATCGCCTCCATCTCCGGGATGATCGGGCGCGACCGGCGCGTCTATGCCGGGACGGAGATGGGCGGCAGCACGGTGGACTATGCAGCCGCGAAGGGCGGGGTCATCAACCTGACCCGCGACATGGCGGCCTGGCTGGCGCGCTACAACATCCGGGTCAACTGCATATCGCCCGGAGGGTTCTGGCGCAATCAGCCCGAGCCGTTCGTGAAGGCCTACAGCGATGCCACCCCGATGGGCCGGATGGGCCAGGACGGCAGGGAGATGAAGGGGCCCGTCGTCTTCCTGGCCTCCGAGGCGTCCAGTTACTGCACCGGGATCAACCTGGTGGTGGACGGCGGGTTCACCTGCTGGTAGAAAGGAGCCCCGAAATGAGCGGAAGCTGGAGGGACCAGAGTGCGCTGGTGGTGGGCTTCGGCTCCATCGGACGCCGGCACACCCGGGTGCTCCGCGGGCTGGGCGTGAAGGACGTCCGGCTGGTGGAGCCGATGGAGGAACGCCGGCGCGCGGCCGGCGGCGAGCCGGGAGTGACCCGGGCCTACGGGGCCCTGGAGGATGGTCTGGCCGGAGGTCCGGACACGGTGTTTCTCTGCTCGCCCACGGCGGACCACGTCCCGCAGGCCATGGCGGCCCTGCGGGCGGGCTGTCACGTGTTCGTCGAGAAGCCCCTTTCGCTCTCAATGGACGGACTGGATGAGCTGGAGGACCTGTCGCGCCGGACGGGCAGGAAGGTGATGGTGGGGCAGTGCTACCGCTTCCATGCCGGCTGCAGGAAGCTGAAGGAGTGGCTGGAGGCGGGGAGGCTCGGGCGTCTTCTGTGCGTGCGCAGCATCTTCGGCGAGTACATCCCCGATGCGATGCCGGACTACAGAACCCGCTACGTCTCGAAATACAGCGGGGCCTACGAGCTGATGCACGCCGTCGACCTGGCGGTCTGGTACGCCGGGACGGATCCCGCGCTCGTGATGGGGCTGGACCGGAAGGTGGGGGACGAAGAGATGGAGTCTCCGGACCTCGTGGAGATGATCGTCGAGTTCGAGGGATGCCGGACGGCCAGTGTGCATATGGACTTCTTCCAGCGGGTCCGGCACATCGAGGTCGAGCTGTTCGGGACGCAGGGGACCGCCGCGCTCGAGTTCGGGAGGTGGGAGCGGTGCACGGCCTCGCTGCACGAGGCGTCGCGCCGGGAGTGGCAGACCGAGGAGCTGGACACGGACCGGGACGATATGTTCCGCGCCGAGGACTCGGAGTTCCTGAGGGCCTGTGCGGGCGAAGGGGAGGTCTCCGTGCCGGTCAGCGAGGGGCGCAAGGCGGTGGAGGTGATGCTGGCGGCGCAGGAATCTTCGAGGACGGGAAAGGCCGTCCGGCTGTGACGGGAGGGAAGGAACGGATGAACGGGCTGAAGGCAGGATTGCTGGCGGTGATGATGGTGGCGGCGGGATGCGCCCTGCAGGCTGACCCGGCTGGGCCGGCGATGGACGTCGGTTCCGGGCTGCAGCTGTTCGTGGACGACTCTCTGGTGGAATCGATGCGGGGGGTCTCCCTGCGTCTGCACCACCCCGTGCCGCGCGAGGTCTGCCTGTCGCTGGACGCACCCTGGGAGGGACCGGAAAGCGCCTACGCCACCGTGCTGAAGGATCACCAGGGACGCTACCGGCTCTACTACCGCGGCGGAGGGGAGCGCACCCAGGAGGTCACCTGTGTGGCGTTCAGTGACGACGGTATCCACTGGACGCGCCCGGACCTCGGGCTGTACGAGTTCGAGGGCTCGCGGGCGAACAACATCGTCTTCCGGGCTCCGGGACGCAGGTCGTACGGCGAGTGCCACAACTTCACCCCGTTTCTGGACACCAACCCTGCCGCCAGGCCGGAGGAGCGCTACAAGGCCATCGCGCTGGGAAAGAGGCTGCTTGCGGACGGCGAAGACGTGCACGCGCTCGGCACGCTGGTCTCTCCGGACGGCCTCCGCTGGTCGCCCGAGCGGGCCCGCGTGATCATCACGGAGGGGAGGTTCGACTCTCAGAACCTTGCGTTCTGGGACTCCACGAAGAAGAAGTACGCCTGCTACCTGCGCGACGGCCGGGAGTATCCGGGAGGCGTGAAGGTCCGGAGCGTCCGCGTGGCCTACTCCGAGGACTTCCAGACATGGACGCACCCGGAGTGGCTGGACTTCGGCGACGCACCGCCCGAGCACTTCTATACGAACGCCATCGGGCCGTACCACCGCAATCCGGCGCTTTACCTGGGGTTCCCCATGCGCTTCGTGCCGGACCGCACGACCATCGGCGACCCTCCGCGGCGGACGGACGGGCTGTCCGACGCGGTGCTGATCTCGAGCAGGGACGGGCTCCACTTCAGCCGCACCTTCCTGGAGGCTTTCATCCGTCCGGGCCTGGATCCCCTGAACTGGGGCAACGCGCACGGCAACCAGACGCCCGCAGCGGGACTGCTGCAGCTCACCCCGGAGGAGGTCTCCATCTACTGGCTGGAGCACTACGGCGCCACTCCGCGCCTCCGGCGGGGCACTCTGCGGACGGACGGGTTCGCCTCGGTCAACGCGCCTTACGCCGGCGGGGAGCTCGTCACAAAGCCCCTGACGTTCCGGGGAGGCCGTCTGGTGATCAACTATTCCACGTCCGCCGCCGGCAGCGTCCGTGTGGAGGTCCAGAACGCGGACGGGCGGCCGGTCAGCGGGTTTGCGCTGGAGGACTGCACGGAGATCTACGGCGACGAGATCGAGCGCACCGTCAGCTGGAAGGGAGGCTCCCTGGCCCATCTCGCCGGGGAGACGGTGCGGCTGCGCTTCGTCCTGAAGGACGCGGACCTCTACTCGCTGCGCTTCACCGACTGAGCCGGGAAGTCACAGAGCGCCTCCCAGCCCGGGGGGCCAGCAGCCGTCCAGGCGGTGCTCTCCGTTTCGCGGCCGGAACAGACCCTCGAGCCGGGGAAGCCACTCCGCGTTCGCGTCCGGCGTGTACTGCGGCGAGTTCAACTCCAGGCCGTTGATGAAATCCACGTGAGCCGCCAGAAGCGCCGCGTGGATGGCGCTGTAGCCGGGGTTCGTGAGATCCTGGAGCGATAGCAGCATCCCCCGGCGGCGCGCCCACGCCGCGGCCACCAGCGCGAAGCTGTGCCCCTTGCAGGTCTTCAGCGCCAGTCCGGACCAACCCTGCTCCCGCGCCAGCTGAAGCGACTCAAAGGACGTCAATCCCTCGTCCAGAAGCACCGGCTTCCGGCGCGCCACCGCCGTCCAGTCCACCGGATGGGCACGGATGTCGCGGGGGGTGGGCTGCTCCAGATACTCCAGGGCGTCATAGGCCTCGGCGTCCCGCGCGCGAAGCATCTCCAGATACTCCAGCACGCTCCGGGCGTCCGGATTGGCTTCGTTGGAGTCCACGCTGAGCCTCGGCCTCTCTGCTCCAAACCGCCGGGCCGCCCTGAAGACTTCCGACGTCCGCCCGGCATCGTCGGCATTGGAGCGTCCCAGCACCTTGACCTTGAAGCACCGGTATCCCCTCGCGCGCACCCACGGACGGACATCCCGCTCCAGGTCGTCTCCGCGGCTGACGATGAGCCAGGCCGGAAGACGGCTCACCGGAGGACGCAAAAGGGCGCGGATGGCCCGGCACGCTCCGCCCTCCAGCACCGCATCCGCCTCCGGCAGCGGCACATCCCGGTCATAGAACCGGAACGCGCTGATCCCCAGAGCCTGCCCGCAGCCGTCGTGGATCGCCGCGTCGAACGGGCTGGCGCACATCGCCAGCGCCAGAGCGGGCATCGCGGCGGTCTCCCGGCACACGGAGCGATGGAGACGAAGCCCCAGCTCCAGCGGATGCGCCGCTTCCTCTCCCGTGAGGCCGCGCAGGCCGGCGGCGATCCTCTCGCACTGACGCCTAAGCCGCCAGTCCCGCTCCCGGTGAGACAGCGACACATCCGGCCAGGCCCACAGGCCGCTGAGATAGACACTGCCCCGGCCTGTCGCCTCCCGCCCGTTGCAGACCAGTGTCACCCGGACCCGCGCCTCGGTGATCCGCGTGATGGAACCGGAGCTGATCTGGAGCGGTTTCCGGAACGGACGCTCGAAGAACTCGACCGCCGCCTCCAGCACCCGGGCCTCCAGTCTGTCGGGGAAGCCGCCCACACCGTCCGCCTTCCCGGGCTATTCGAACAGCACGGGATTGAACTTCCGCGGGTCATGGTTGCTGCCGCGCGGCCGGAACCCCCAGGCGCTGGTCTGCATCCAGTGCTCGCCCACCACGTCGATCCGGGATGAGGCGAAGTCGTTGCGGACGACGTTCACCAGCCAGATCTGACCCGCAGGAGTCCCGCCGACACCCAGCGTGGCATACGGGATCCGGATCTCCGCGGTCCAGCGGTCCGCTCCTCTGGCCGTCCGGACCTGCCAGTCCGGGTTCGGGGTGCGGTCCTGCGCGGTCGCAGGCTGCTGATAGCTGAACGAGCGGACGCCGGCGGCGTTGGCCACGAACTGCCAGTAGGGGCGCCCCAGACAGTCCGTGTTGACGAACACCTCCACCGAGTCGTCCTCCCAGACATCCGAGCCCTCCTGCGTCCGGGTCACCCGCATCCTGTCCACTGACGATTCGTGGCAGAGCACCCCCACGTAAAACGCCTGGCGGGTGTAGAGAAGCCGCACCTCCGTCTGATCCTCCGCCTGGCCGGCGTCGGTGGAGAGCCCGAATCCCGTCACCATCGGCGCCGACTGCCACAGCGGATCCGAGAGGTCCCCCTTCATATCCGGCTCCCGGTCCGCGAGACGGGCCACCGCCGGCTCGCGGAAGCGCTCTTGCCACTGCTCGACGTACGCCTCCACGTTCTGCAGGAACGGAAGAGCCTCTTTCACCGCATGGGCCTCCAGCAGAGCCCGCTTCCTCCCTTCCCCGGCCCAGACGGCGGCCCGCTCCCCCTGCTTGAGCGACGCCGCCAGCATCACACGCTGCCGGTGCGTCTCCCACCAGTGTTCGGGAAAGCTCAGGCCGGTGATCGTCCGCGCCGCCTCGACGGTTTTGCGCTGCGGCTCCAGGAAATACTCCTCCAGCGCGCCGCTGCCGGCATAGTGGTCGAAGAGACTCTCGCGGCGGGCTCCCTCGTGCACGACAGGAAGCAGCTTCTCCATTTTCGCGATCAACGCCAGCGCCTGTCCGGCATCGGCCGGGTCGCGAAGGCGCGGCGGCCAGGCCGGCTCGGGCTGGTTCCTGCCATCGCCCGCAAGCTCCGGAGAGACCGCGAACAGGGATTTCAGGCTGGAAAGCGCATCGTCGAACTGCATCGCCGCGTCCACCTGTCCGGGGCCGAACACCAGGCTGTAGATCCGCCTGCGGTGCTTCTGCCAGTCGTGAAGCTCGGGCGCCCACGCCCAGAGGTCGATGACGTCGGCCACCCAGTCGTCCGGCCACACCGATCCTCCCCAGGGCTGGACGGCGGCAACGTAGCGGCCGGCGTTGCGCAGCTCCTCCCAGCGCGGGTTGTGCCAACCCTCGGAGAGGGGCATCAGCTCCACGTAGGGCCGGCCCCCGTCCGCGCGCTCCGGGGCGCTGCCCCTGTGCAGAAAGCCGCCCCTCGGCCGCGGCCAGTTGTGCCACCAGCAGGGGAGACTCTTCAGGCCCACCCTGCGGGCCGTCTCCACCGATTCCTTCGATGGCAGCACGGTGAAGAACAGCAGTGCCTCGCTCATCCCGGGGATGCGCATGACGTTCCGGTTGGTCTGCGTGTCGATGCTCTTGTAGGACTCCTTCCCCGGTGTCATGGCGATCATCTCGCCGGTAATGCCGTGCCGCTTCCCCAGCTCCACCACGCGGCGCACCAGGTCCAGAGGGGTGCCGATGCGCTCGTCGCCTCCCGGATCGTCTATGGAGATCCACAGACCATCCACCCCCAGCTCGATGAACTCCGCGAAGGTTTTCAGAACCGCCTCGCGCCTCGGCTCCGGGACCGCGCAGTCCACGACCCCGTAGACCACCATCCCCCGCCGGCGCGCCTCGCGAAGGACCCGGCGCATCCTCTCCCTGTCCAGCGGATGCCCGGGAGGGGTGCCGTAGACTCCCGGGCCGTCCCGGAGATCGACATAGTTGACGCGCGCGCGGGCGAACAGGTCGAAAGTGCCGGGCCGGTCGTAGCCCGGAAGGACGGCGTGCGGACGTCCGCGCCATTTCACGCTGGACCAGTCGCGGACGGCCACGCGGGGCAGGGCGAGCCCGGCCTTCCCGGACTGCAGGAGCTGGCTCAACGTGTCCTGTCCGTAGATGCAGGACCGGGGATTGCTCCCCAGCACCAGCGCGACCGCACGTCCCTGGAAGCGGCCCGAGCGGAGCTGGTAACCGTCGTGCGTGGCCGGCACGCGGTAAGGATCGACGTTCCACTCCTTCGCCACCGCGGACGCAAGACGGCAGGTGGAGACCTGGCCGACCACCACCGCCGCCTTGCCGGCGGCGGGCTTCTGCTCCCGCACGACGGGCCAGTCCAGCCCGTAGCGGAGCCTCACCCACTTCTGAAGAGACTCCGCGGCATACTGCTCGGGCTCCGTGGCGGACTCGCCGATGACGATCAGCGAGCCGTCCGCCAGGAGCTCGAGATCCCGGCCGCCCAGGTCCGCGAACGCCTTCGGGACGGGAAAAACGTCCCGGAAGACGTCCCTGCCCGTCCATGCCGCCGCGGCCGCCGGCACTGAGAGCAGGGCCATCGCGGCGGCCGCCGCCCCGATTCTCATCAATGCGCCTGTGTCCAAGTCGTCACACCTCGCTGTTCATCCGGATACCGCCGGCCGGGGCGGTCCCGCCGGGTATACCGCGTAGAGCTTCGTCGCCCGGCTCCGCAGCAGAAGCCGCACCGGCCGCCCCCGCAACCGCGAGACATCCGGGGATTTCCTCCAGGAAAGGATGTGGGCCGTGTCGTTCGCGTGGAGCAGATCGCTGTCCGCAAGGCCGTATCCCTCCAGCTCGCGGCCGTCCTCCCCCAGCAAGGCCGCCCTCGCGCATCCGCTGGCGGAGGTGTCAATGTTCACGGCGATGGTCTCCCCGCTCACCTCGAACGGCCGGGTGACCAGCTCGCCCCCCGTGTAATCGCTGTCCGCCGAGACGAACCCGTCCAACCTCTGCCGCAGACGGAAGGCGATGGGGTCCCCGACCTCCATCGGGTGCTTGGGCCGGGGGCTGTCCGGGGTGCGGTCCTGACCGTGTGTGCGGTCCCATCCGCAGTAGTACTGATAAAGCGAGTGGCCACCGGGCACAGCCCCGATCAGCATATGGATCTGCCGCGACGCCCTGCCTCCTTCCAGATCCAGACGGACATAGGGCTCGCGGATGGAGCGGTCCCAGTGCACGCCGTCGCGGCTGGCAGAGAACTGGACATCGATGACACCGTCGTTGATGAACCCCTCCGGCGGCGCGGGATAGTGGTAATAGATGGAGGGGAACGAAAGATAGACTGCCGGGGCATAGTGGATGGTGACCGACTGGTACAGGTCGCATTCCGGGGGATCCTGCTCGTCGCACTTCAGCACGGCGGGCAGTTCTCTGTTGATGGGCGGGAGCGGCTCGATGATCGACCCGCCCGGCCCCGGCCGGCGCATCCCCGGGGGCCAGCGGTCCGGACGGTCCTCTTCCACGGGAATGGGCTGGAAGATGTCCTCCGTCTCCGCGTACACCACCATCCGGCTGCCCTTCGCGGGCGGGATGGGGCGCTCCGCATCGTTACCGCGGCAGTAGATGCGGTACTTGCGGATCTCCGGGTCCCAGAACACGGACATGTGGTTGTCCAGATGAAACCGCAGGATCTCGCCGGGAGCGCGTTTGAAGCGCACCCCGTCCGCGGACGTCATCACCCACATCCCCACATAGGGCCATTCGCCGACGAACTTGATGCGCTCCTCCTCCGGGCCGTTCGGGTCCACGAAGACGCACATCTCGTCGGGACGCAGGTCCTGGATGTCCACCAGATTGTTGGCCGTGGATCCCAGGAACTCCACCGCCCCCAGCTGCGGACGCTCCCATGTCACCCCGTCCTCGCTGACGGCGAGCGCCACGGCCCTTGTCCACTCGCTGAGGACCACGGCGTAATACATCCGCCAGAGGCCCTTCCACCGGAAGACCACCGAAGCGCGCGTGACCCTCTTCTCCCAGGGATGCTCCACCAGCAGGCACGGACCGCATTTCTCCGGCGGGTTGAGCCGGAGCGTGACGCCCTCCATCCTCTCGACGTCGAGGCCATCCACGAACAGCAGCCGGCGGTCTTCGAACAGCACGGCTATCCTCCCTGCTTCTCCTCCAGAACGCTCTTGAGCATCGGCTCCAGAGCGCCCCACCGCTCGCGCGCCCGTCCGTGGAGCGATGGGTCCGATGTCAGCACCACCATGTCGCCCAGTTCCAGCCGGCCGAGATCCAGCGTCAGGGAGCCCGTCTCTTTGCTGAGCTCGAGCGGCGTCAGCTTTCCGCCCTCGACACGGAAGGCGGACCTGATTTCCAGCCAGGGCGGAGGGGTGAAGGTCAGCGTGGCCTTCTCCACCGGCTGGAAGATGGTGCCCTGCCGGTCCGAAGAGTGGTTCCGGTTGAACAGCGTGACAATGGCGGTGTCCGGACCGGCGAAAAGGGTCCGGGAGACCACCCAGAACGGCTTCACGCTCGCGAACGGGTCGTTCAGTGAGCCGGGCTGCGCCGCCGGGCAGGCAACGCCGAGCTCCGGAAGCAGAGTGCGCGCCTCCGCGTTCAGCCGGGCCAGCTCGCGCATCAGCGCCTTCGCCTCCGGCTCCCCGGAGCCGCAGCCGTAGCACTCGCCGTAGGGCGTGAACCACCAGTAGGAGATCCCTTTGGCCCCCGCGCCCAGCGCCATATAGAACTCAACCCTCTTCTCTTCCGGAGTCGGATAGCGAAACGGTTCCCGGTCCGGGAACCTGTACGAGGTGGAGTTCAGGATCACGTGCGTCGGGCGCGGCTCGGCGGCCAGACGGGCGTACTCGGCCGTGCCCATCACATACATCGGAGTGTAGAACTGGGAGATCCGCTCCGGGTGCTTCTCGTAGACGCCGCGCAGGTTCTCGATGTAGTAAGGGTCGAGAGCCAGGATGTCCGGGATGCTGCCGTAGGTGAGGTAGTTGAACGGGACGTAAGTGTTGTCGATGTTCAGCAGACAGAGCGTGCGGCGGTCGCGCAGCGTCCAGTCGCGCTGACGCGCCACTACACCCTGCCCCATTGAGCCGAGCCGCAGCTCGGCGGGCTCCAGGCCGCTGGCGAAGTAGTCGTGCGCGTCCGGCTCGTCCATCACGAAGCGGGCGTATGTCCAGGGACTGCGGATGTCCTGCTTTGTCGGATCGCGGCTCATCACGCGCAACCCCATCTCCTGCAGCAGCGCGAACCCCTCGTCCGAGCCCACCAGATACCCGCTCTGCTCCCCGGCCATCAGCATGTGCGTGTTGAACAGATGGTCGCGGAACGTGCGGCAGGTGTCCCTCGCCCGCTCGGCGACGCTGTTGCCGTAGTTGCGGTATCCCCACATGCCCAGCGCAAAGAAGTCGTCCCGCGCGCGCACAACGTTCCTGGCGGTCTGCCCCGTGGAGTCCGTCACCTCGAAGAGATGGAACGAGCCGAACTCGAGCGGGGCGGGCAGGTCCAGCACGACGGGGAGGAACCCTCTGCTGCTGCCGCGTGCGTTCGACGGGAGAGACAGAGCGCGGCCGTCCAGGCGCACCTCCCGGACGCGGAAATCCCGGCCATCCGTGCGGCGGAGATAGAGATATATCCGGCGGATGTCCGGGCTGAAGTTGACGGCCGCAAGGCGCAGTGCGGGGTCATCGGAGGTCCGGACCGTCAGTTCGCCCGACTGCCAGCCCGGCCCGCTCAGCCGCACGCGCAGACGCTCCTGCTGCGGGGCCGCCTGCAGGCGGATGTTCACCTCCGCCGCGGCGCCCGGCGGCACCGGATCCGGGCGCACCTGATACCAGACCGGACGCCCGAGCCGGTCCAGCGTCTCGCGCAACTGCGGCGGTGTCTTCGCGACCGGGTTCAGCAGGTAGCCCGCGGAGGCCGTGCCGCCGTGCTCCCCGTGCTCCGGCACGATCTGCGCGGCCAGATCCACCCCCTCCAGCCAGACGCCCGAGACCTCCAGCGGGCGGTCGGATGTGTTTTTGACAAAAAACCGCAGCACCGCTCCGTGCGGAAGATCCGAGCCGTCCGGGCGCGCAAGGCCCATCTCCACCCTCAGCCTCCATCCGCCCAGGGTGTACGTCAGCATCTCCGGGAGCATCCGGTCCCGGATGAAGACGCCGCCCGAGAGTTGAGCCGCCTGGCCGGGCGACGGCGCAGGCATCGCCGGTATCAGCGCGGCGAGGCACAGGGCCGCTGCCGGGCATCGGAACACGGTCTTCATCGCACGCTCTCCCTTTTCCCCGCCGTCCGGCCGGGGCCACTGGTAGTATGATGGGACTTATCCAGCGGCGGCGCGGTCACCTTCCGAACGCTTTCCGGAGCAGTTCTCAAGGCCACGGGAACTCCGGAGCCCTCGCCCCTGTGACACCGCTGATGATGGCCCAGATGACCGCCATCCCGAACTCACCCAGCACCATTCCCAGAAACCAGGGCCTGGCCTTCAGAAAGAGCCTCATTCCCCCGTAGCGCAGTATTAAGACCTTGATGACCCAGGCGGCCAGGCAGGAGAACCAGAACACGGACATCGTCCACGACACGCAGAGGGCGTATCCCAGCGGATGCAGCGGCCACCAGAAGAACGCGCTCCGCATACAGGAGAGAAACACCGTGAACGCGGCGCCCACAGTGAACCAGAACAGACCCTCCCGCGTGGCGGGCGCGGCATCCCGCATCTGCGCTTCGTATTCTGAGAGCGTCCAGTAAGCGTGGCCCTGATAGACGTACTGATACAGGTTGATTCCGCCGCGGTTGTAAGGCAGCCAGATATGATATGCCCCGGCGATCAGCATGGCCGCGAGAATGCCCATCCCGAAGACCGCAAGCATGGTGCGGCGGCGAGTCTGTATGGAATCGCTGATCTTCAGGCCGTCCAGGAAACCCGTCAGGAGCAGTCCACGCTGCTCGCGCAGGAAGACGGTATCGAAGAACGGCAGAAGCGCCAGGTTCTGCGCGCCGAGCGAGCTCATCGGGGCGAACATCCGGTAGACGTCCACGGGGCGGAACGAGGTCTCGGTCATCAGGACGCCCGCCTCCGCCGTGCTCCTTGCCAGCACCAGAGCCACCACGAACAGGCAGACGCCGAACTCCAGCAGCGCCACCGCCGGCGAAAGCCCGGCCTTCCAGGTCCACAGGACGATGACCGCCAGGCTGCCGAACAGTCCCCAGAACGCCACCGGGTATGGCAGCATCTCCCGCGAGTCGTCCACCCGCTCGCGCCCGAACGCGGAGGCCACCACCCGCTTCAGGTGGGGACGGGCCGCCCACAGCAGATAAGCCGCCAGAACGAAGTACGCCCCCACCGTCTGATACGCCACATACAGGTGCGTGCCGTAAACCGGCATCCGGCGGATTTCCATCCCGAACGACCCGGCCACCACGTCCTGGAACCGGGCGAACAGAGCGAAAAACCAGAGGGAGAACAGCACCTCCGTGGGCAGCAGAAAGAAGAAGCCCACGGCGGCGAACGAGAAGAAGACCCCGAACCAGTAGATGGAGTCCCATGGCGGGGTCACCAGATAGGTGTTCAGGAAGATGCTGAGCGGGATGTGTGGCACGCTGGGAGCGATGTTGTGGAGGCCGTTCAGAGTGAAGACCACCGCCGGGGCCGCGGCGCCTCCCCAGAGCAGGCGGTTGCGCAGCAGGTGCTGCGGGCCGTCCGGGCGCACCATCTCCACGGGAAGCTGCACCAGCGGGAAGGTGAGCCGCTCGTTCTCCACCCACTGACGGCGCAGGATGCTGGCCAGGCAAAGGAACGCAAAGAACACCAGCAGCACCAGCGCGCTCCAGGCCGCAAGCGGCACTGCCCAGAGATGCCACGGGATCTCCTCGCCTTCCCAGAGGCCCTCGAAATACCCGCGGGAGACCGGCTGAATGCCCGTCTTCGAAGGGTCGTAGGCCACCATCCACGGCTTCAGGTGCGGATCGTAAAGCTCGTGCCACTCATTGGCCCTGTTGGCGTAGTAGTTGGTGGTGACGAACAGCGGCAGCACCTTCTCCATCAGCCCGCGGGAGCTGATCATTGCGGCCACCAGGATCATGCAGTAGATGACCAGAATCTCCGAAGCATTGAGCCCGAAAAGCCCGCCCACCTTCCGCAGCGCCAGGCGCAGCAGCACGATGAAGAGCAGAATGCCCACAACGGCGGGCGGCATCTGCAGGAACCCGATCTGGATCCCCTGCACCACCAGCTCCGCGTAGCTGACCAGCAGGCAGGTGCCGGCCACCAGCGCCAGCCCCAGAACAATGGCCTTCGCGGAGACGCCTCCTTCTGGAGACTCCTCCGCTATGGCCGCGCCGTCCGCGCCGGTCCGTTCCTCCATCCCAAGAGCCAACCTGTCAGCGTCCCTCCAACCGTTCTTCTCCGCCGACAGGCGGACGGACCGCGACACCTGCCCGCACCAGCTTCTCCAGAGCATCCCCGGCGCGCCGCCGGATGCCGTACAGCCTTGCCGGGTCCAGCTCGTAGTCCGTCAGCGAAGGGCAGGCCGCCCGCACCGCGGCCAGAGCCCGTCTGCCTTCGGCGGCCAGCCTCCGGCCGCCAGCAGCCCGTCCGGCGTCCTCCATCGCGCTCTCCAGCATCCGGAAAAGGTCGTAATCCTCGACCCCCTCCCGAATCATCTCCCAGCGGATGGACTCCACGGGGCCGGAAACGAGAGGCTTCTCCGAGGGCCTGCGGGTCGCCGGATACAGCAGGAACCCGTCTCCGTTGCCGAAGGGCCTGCGCCGTCCGTCCTCCGAATAGGTCATCGGCTCATCCCACGGACTGGCGCTCCAGAACATGGTCTCCCAGTAGAGGATGCCGGTAACTCCCCATGCATAGGTCATCCAGTGGAAGATTCGATGCGCGGCGGCAGGGTAATCGATGAAATAGTTCGGATACGGATGCCGGGGACCCGTGCAGACATACCACCACACTTCGTCCCCGGCTTCCTGCCTTTCACGGCACCGGACGGCGTCATAGGCGTCCAGCACCGGCGTCCAGATGTCCACGGATCCTATCAGCTCGTCCTCCACCTGCTCGGTCAGGAGGATCTTCAGCTCCGGGTCCGCCTCCCGCCAGATCTTCGCCTCCTGCGCCACCAGCCGGTACTGAGGGGGATCCGGCTCGTCGTAGATGTAGTTGTAGCCCTTCGCGAGCCATCCCTTTTCGCGGAGATGAGCGCTGAGCTGTCTGAGGAACTGCAGCTTGAGATCCTCGTAACCGTCTTCGCCCGGGCCCTTGCCGCCCACTCCTCTCCGGAACGAACCGGGCAGCATGAAGGAGTTGAAAAGAGGGAGATATTTCTGTGCGCCTTCGTCGAACCGCGTGAAGTCCAGCCGCACCGCTCCGTCCCTGACCAGAACTTCCACATCGTGTGTCTGGAAGGCGTTGAACGGCGCGATCCTGTGTTCGTGGAAGGTGCGGTTCAGAAGCTCCTCCGTCCTCCGGACCGCTTCCACATCGTCCATATCGATGCCGTGCCACTCGCACAGCGCCTTCAGACCACGCCACGTGCCGTATGCCGTGCGAAGGTACGGCAGGCGCGGAAGCTCGAAGTCCCAGACGCGCAGCGTGACAGGGACGGTCACCGGCTCCTCGCCGGACGGCGCCACAGTCACCTCTCCGGAATACTCTCCGGCGGGAGTGTCAGGCGGCACCCGCACCGTGAACCAGAACGCGGTGGACCTCCCCGCGGGCAGGCAGACCGGAGCGGTGAGCGGAACCAGCGGGTCCGGATAGTCTCCCGGCAGGACATCGGGACTGCTCGGGAGCGTCACCGGCACCGTTGCCGCCATCCGGACCGATACCGCCTCCGGCGGGATGTCCCCGGGTCCGCGCAGGCCTGTCGCCGTGACGGCGACGTCCTTCAGGGGGCGGGCGGGGGTCAGGACGATCTGGAACGGCTCGAACTCATTTCTGGCAGCGGCCAGACGCACCGGCCCGCTCCGGCGGGCAGAGGGGCGGCTGTCCGGGAAGACCTTCTCCGTTGCGCTCGCCTCCCACACACTGCCCCAGGGCCTTTCGGCGAGGACCCTGCCCCTCACCGCGGGACGGGCGGGAGGCACCGGCAGGAAATAGCTTCCCAGAAACAGAGCCTGCCCTGAGGGCAGCTCCCCGAAGACGTCCACCCCGACCCCGCAAAGGCCGTGCGGGATCGGCAGTCGGGCGCGGAGAGAGGCTCCTGCTGCGGGAGAAAGCGACACCTCCCGGAGCCGGACGGTCCGCTCGAACACGGATGGATGCGCGCTTAGCCGCGGCCGCAGGACTACCGGCGCCGGGCCGGCCGCCTGCAGGCTCAACCGCACGTCCGCCGTCCCCTGGTCCGGTCTGGCAGTGGCGCTCATCCGGACGCTGACGGGCGCCCGCGGGCCGGTGAGCAGGTTGCCGGAAATTTGGCCGGGCATCGCTGCGGACACCGGCGCGGCGGTCCAGATGGAGCGCTCGGGGCGGGCCCGCCTGTTGCGGGCGAAGTTGATGCGGGGGATCTTCAGGCTGCCCGGACGCAGGCCGAGGTCGCTCCAGGGGATGGCCATCTCCACCGTCCACTGCCCCTCGCCGCGCGAGGCGGCCGCCCGCCAGCCGGAAGGGACGGGCCAGAGCGGATGGTCTCCCGGGGGGGTGCGCACCAGGGCGGCCCGCGCTCCCGACGCGGACACCACGAACTGAAGGAAGTGCCGCCGCCCGCGGTACGGGTCGATCAGCACCTCCACAGAATCGTCGCGCCAGGGCTTCTCCGGCTCCGACAGGCTGAGGGCGCCCATGAACGGCTCGAAGCAGCGGAAGGCGACATAGAGAGCAGCGTCATCCCGGGCCAGATAGACCTGTGTCGCAGCCCGCGCGGGCGAGGTGCTGTCTGCCAGCTTCAGGGCGGGAACCGCCGGCGCGCCCCTCCAGCAGGCATCATCCAGCGTGCCGTCCATCCGGGGCGCCCCGGCCGTCGGCCGGCACTGCACGCCGGGATCCACGGCAAGGGATGCCGGCGTTGCCGGGGCGGCGGCGCGGCACACGGCCGAAAGAGCGGCGATCAGGGTGACAGGCAGCAGTCTCACCGGACAGAAGACCTCCAGTCCCGCTCCGTGCGGCCGGAGAATTTCGCGCGCCCCCGGAGGAAAACGCCGGCCGCAACGGGAATTGGTAGTATAATAGTATAAAAGTCCTCCGTTGCCAAGGTGAAACAGCGGCCCGGAGGAAAAACCGGCATCGGCAAGGCACGGCACGACGCCGGTGCGACCCGCGGCTGCTGCCGCGACCGGAGAGCAAACGATGTCAATGAGGAGCAAAGGCTTCACCCTTATCGAGCTGCTGGTGGTCATAGCGATCATCGCCATCCTGGCCGCCATCCTGTTCCCTGTGTTCGCCCAGGCGCGCGAGCGGGCGCGGATGTCGGCTTGCCTGTCCCACGGAAAGCAGCTCGGGCTCGCCACAATGATGTACGTGGACGACCACAGC